>Ga0210059_1008212_pt1 | contig 16513 bp, 10 predicted proteins | sample Ectturendosymbi2_FD_188042 | JGI IMG/M metagenome (GOLD analysis project Ga0210059, IMG submission 188042) | Ecteinascidia turbinata endosymbiont from Florida, USA - Sample 2 (SPAdes) (version 2) | ecosystem: Host-associated > Tunicates > Ascidians > Unclassified | place: Key West, Florida...
CAGAAATCCAAATTATGTCATCGATAAATGTACGGAAAAGTTCTGCCTCATTTAGCACATCCGCAATCGGCTGTAGGATGTAATGCACAGCAATGTTGGCCAATGAGACTGAGTGGTTATCACCGGTTATGATTCCGTTTTTTTGTGTGGACAATTGGTCTCCATACAATTGGTCTCCATATACAATTGGTCTCCATACGTGGTCACTCAATATGGAAACCAATTGTACATACAAAAAAACGGAATCATAACCAGATGTTACAATTGGAATAACTCTGCGCAATTCGTTTTCCAGTAACCTTGTTCATTTTCCATCTGGGCAGCCAAGCTGTTATCAAGACGCTCAGTTTGTCGACCGAACACCCACAAGGTGGAGATGCGTTCTCTGTGGGTTGTGCTGCCTTTGTGCTCAGACAGGCAGTAGATATTTTTCCAGTGGTAAAATGCGATTGCTAGGTATACATGGAAGCAGGAAAGAAGCTTACAAACACAGCAAAAAAACTAAGCCCGTCGACTCAGAATATTTAAGTCACTTTCATTTCACCTTTCCTCTCTAACGATCGTTCTAAAAATTTTAATTTATTTAGGGATCTTGTCCTTCCATCATCGCAGGTCCTGGTCGAGGTTCTAAGACGTGCAAAGTAGCATACATTGCTAAGTCTGCACTAATCTTTCTCTGCTCGGTTTGACCTCAGGAAATTTAAACAGCTCCCCAACAGCAAACAAATTTCGTACATGCTCCGCTACAGTTATTCCCTCCAGATTAGTGTCATAAGGAAAACCTTCGTACTATTAATATTTACTTCCCCTGCTCTCCTTCAGGTTTTCCCCTTGGAAAAATTTTCTCACCCTCTGGAAAAATGTGTTCCACATAGTTCAAAACTATTGGACATAGTTTAAAAAATTTGGGCCCCTCTCAGAAAACTCTTCGCCCCCCGTAGTGTCCCAAGCTGGTTACGGGCCTGCTGGTATATATCGCTGAGTCGTCTGTACCAGTTGTTTTCCTTGATGAGAAGATGGACTACTTGCAAGCAGCTGTGCAGACAAACGTTGAAATTCTAAGGCTGCTCCAAGAAATTTATATTTTCTGTTATTTCCTCGGTACGCCATTTCCGGTGGCAATACTTCAATATCTTGAAATAGTTAATGCAATCGTGTGCTTTTCACAATGTCTTGCCGTAGAAAATATTTACTTCCGAAAAATTAATTACGAGACAACTCGAAGCTTTTCTTTTGGAACTCGGAATTTGTCCTGAGTGGTATTCTTGCGACACAATAACAATTTGTTTTCTTTGTTACTTGAATACGGCAGCAGGTTGTGGTTATCAGCGAGTCATGCTGCAGCAGTCTGTAAAGAAGTTGTACTGTAGTTTATTAGAACCAGATACGACGGAGTTTTAGTAGCACCAGGCAGCGATAGAAAAGTTGGACTAGTATCGGGAGAATTTTTTTACCAAGAACATTGCAGTTTTGACAAAATCAGTGCTAGGAGACGCTTAGCCAGGAAGAAAGATGCCACACATCTACAGTGTAAGCCAAAAGTTACCTCTAAGTAAGCTTGCCATGAAGGGTAGTTTTGCCCGTCTCGATGAAAGAACTCAAATTCTGATCTTAGGACAGGGCGAGCTGTTGTCATAAAGTTGTGGTCAACAGCTCCTGGAATGTTGTTAACATACGCGTCGCGATAAAACCCAGAAATTTCCGCAGATTCAGACATCAACCGCATTTTTATGGAACATTCAGCGTTGGCAGTGGAATTTTTTACTTTACAAAAAAAAGCAAATAAAAATATTTGTTAGTGACAATCTCCACAAAAGTCAATCGACCACGAGGTGATTCGATTACATTTTAGCCTTTGCTTGGCCACGCCTTGGTGTGGAGCCAGTAGAACCATCAGAGGTTGCTGAAATCAGTGATGCATTTCAGCACCTCGGGTGGCTGGTATCGCGTTACTCCCAAGATTGAAATCGGACGTCAAACGTGAGTGAGTGCGTTACTGACAGATTCTTTTATCTGCCAAGGCAACCACACCTGAGTGACACTCACAAGTATACTGCTGCGTAGTGCAAGCAACGAAAATAGTTTTGGCGTCTTGCCTAGTTGAATGATTTCAAATAGCTTTTGCAAAAAGCGATTTGTTATAGTGAAACAGCTGGTTAAACTAATGTTTATTCGAAATCTCTCTACCTAAGGATCTTGTTGTTTAAATCCCCATTTATATACAGTATTGGCATTTTCCTTCACAGAAACATATTTGCTTGGCGTAAGAACCAAAAAACAGTAGTAAACCTAGGGCTGTTTTTTTTACATCACATGCACATATGGTTAGATTACTCTTGCACATTTTGTGTGTCCGTTGTTATCTATACTAAAGCTCGGGCAACGGTCTTCAAGTTCGTGACTTTCACTGAAGATTTACTACATTAGCTAGGCAGTATGGGATTGCATCCTGATGGCTGGTTTGGCTGAATCAACTCAGTAATAGCCTTTGGTTTTAAGAGTACTCAACAGTCAGGCCCGGATTTCTCATATAGGCTTTCGAGGCTGTAGTCCAGGGCGGCAAAATTTTTTCGAAAGTTTTTTTGAGTTGCTTTGCTCAGGCCAGGAATTGCCAAACTTTTGATCCAAGGGCCGAATTCGCGACTGCCTGGCTACTGGAGAGCCGGATACAGTGCGATTTACATAATCTGTCTGTGCGAAAACTGTGAGGAGAGGAAATCATTTTTCTCTAGGGTTGAAAGGGAGTAGCAAAATTTCTACAGCCTTATGGACAGCCAGCACTAGAAATCCGGCCCTGTCTACAGCACAATCAGCAGATTACAATTTTTCTAATTGCAACGTGAAACAAAAATATTTGCGATTCCACAATGCTGCTTTCAGTTTTTCATGGTTCTCGTAAAGGTGCAGGCGACGGTGGCTTGCTGACAGAGGTTAGGTGCTTTGTCGTAGTTTTGCTGGTGGATTTAACCCAGTGGTGGGGAACCTATTTACTGTCACGAGCCGCATAAATCGGGAATTATCGCTGACGCGCCGCAAAATTAATTGGTTTAATCCAACAATTCAACCTTTATCTAACTATGAGGGATAAGCCGCAGGTTCGCGAGCCGCAGGTTCCCCACCCCTGATCTAACCAACAAGTTCCTTCGCACAAGCAAGCACAACAGTGGAAATATGTATATGAACTTGGCGTTGCGGTCCTTTTTGACCGAGCTGTTGTATCGCATGGAACATTAAGCATGTCAAATCCAAATGGTTACATTCTGTGGATTGGCTTATTTTAACATGGAGGATAAAATGGTTGTTTGGATTATAATCCTCTGCAGCTTGCCTAGAAACTGGATGATTTTGTGCAAAACGTTGCGTCGAGGTGATCAACGCTTAACATTATTAGCAGATTTTCACACGTATGCTTGTCAGAACCAAACTAAGGATATTTTGTGTTCTTTGCTGTGGTTTCCTTTTGCGAATGTACATGTTTGTTACGCATCTGAAATTGATGGAATGCAAAATTGATCTAAATCACGTTAAAAAAGATCGAAACGTAATTGTAATCAGTTGAAAATGGCACTATGCTGTGCTACACATACTTTTGACGCGCAGTTTATGCATTGTATACCTGGTTCGTACAAACATCTACCAGAAACTCTGCTGTAATCGCTGAACATCTCGACAGAACAGGTTTATTTGAAAGAATCCGATTTCGCGGCGACTAAAATTACGTCTTCTAGAAGTACACCCCAACTCTCTTGGAAAAAGGAACGGTATGATAGAAATAAAAAAGTTGGTTTGGGTTGGGTGCAAATTTAGTAATCTCGAAGCATTTTATGCGAATGACCGAAAAGCAAGAATGAAGTTGAACCATATTTCTGGTGAGATCATCTTGACCTAACGCCTTTTGAACCTACTGAGCAAACTATGGCAACTGCTAATTCCGGAAATCTGCGGCACACACAACCCTAGATTTATCATAGTATGTTGCTCTTCTGTAAGTGAGGTAAAGCATTCGTTTTGTTTTTGTTCCAGAACTTGTCACTCCTTCTGCTGAACTCACTTCTTATTTCAGTGAAGCAGTATGGCGCGTCGTTTGTAAAAATTATATCGGACACATCAACATAAAAAACTGCTAAATTGGACAGGTTCAGATAAATCGAAACAGCTTTAGTTAAATCAAAACAGATTTAGCTAAATCATTACAATGTATTTTTCGTACTTCCAATTTTCCAGACCTGCCAGCAGCAATTCTGATGAACATCTGGACTGAATTTTCAAAATCCGGGATTCTTGCAATCTGTTGCAGATACCGTCCCTGCTCTAAGTGTATTTGAATGCAGCCTATCTCTATTTTGTGCTTTCGCCTATGTGTATATCTCTTTTAGACCCACACCCAGTGGCGATTCTAAGAGGTGGTCTGGGTGGGTCATGCCCCCCCAGATGTTTTACTGGCCCCCAGTTTTATGCTTAATTTCAAGTTTGTTTGATTGATATATGCAGCAGATAACTTTCAGCCAGCAATATTTTAAACGATGATTGAGAAGATCTCTAGACTGCATCCAATATTTCCCAAATACATGGCAAGCTGGGTTGTTATTGTTGACCGCAGGGTAATGGAAATTGTTGATAACGGCACACGGGCACATACCACCCCTTGCTCGGATCCTGCGTGACATTTTGTCAGACCGCGGTCGTGGTGGTGAAAGATTCAGATCAAAGATAAGAAACAGTCGCAGAAATTGCAAGATTGATCTACTGTGCATTTCAGTGTGAGATAGAACTGGATTATATTACTGTCAGAAGATTGTTGCTTGTCCCAGTAGCAAAATGTTTGTGAAAGCATTAAGAATTGGTGTCAGTTAATTTATCCGAATTTATCCTGACTGCAGTCTTGTATATATATGACTTAGAACAGGGGTGACGAACACGCGGCCCACAAAAGAATTTCGTGCGGCCCGCGAAGCATTCAGGCGAGGCCAGCAGTTATTACTTTCGTTTGTTATTTGTTTCTGTTGATGAACAATTTTTTTCTTTTTGAACAGGTTTCATAGTAGGTGACTAAAAAGTTGTGCGGCCCGCTTACTCAGCGGTAACTGACAAAGTGGCCTGCGATAGCAAATAGGTTCGTCACCCCTGACTTAGAAGCATCTTACGTAACTAGTTCGTGCCTTCAGTTTTAAAGTCTACCAACACGTGTCCTGCAACGTAACAGAACCTGGACCTTAGAGTAGAGCTCTCTGCAGTAATGCGTTCTCTCTTCGCCATATTTTGTGCTATTTGCAGAGAGGAAGAAAAAAAGGTTTTCTTCTGGACCATACCCACTTAAAAAAACGACTTGTGTGACGTTGCTACATTTGCTGTCAAAAATTATCGTGAAAGTTGGTAGAGTATCACAGTTGTTGCAGAACAAGCAGGTAAACCTTGGGAAAGCAGCGGAGCTCATTTTGCCTCTTCGTGAAGAGTTGGTTAATATCCGAAACTCCAACTTAGTTGAGCAATACGCTGAGAAGGGTTGCAGATTTTGCCAAGAATCCAAAATTTTATCAACAGCTATAAGAAAGTGGCCAAAAAGAAACCCGAAGTTAAAACACTTTAATATGATGAGACCCACCAGTTGGCGAACGAGCTTCTGACACACCATGTGTACAGCAATATGTTCTGTTCAGTTATTGACTGTTTCGTTTAAAAATTAGACAAACGTTTTTGTAATGATTCAGGAGCAACTATTTCCGGCATTTCAACTCTTTGCCCCGAACATCAAACGTTTCTATCAGCTGAACCCTTGAAAAAATTCGTAAATGCGTATTCAATTAGTGAAAATGATTTAAAACATGAAATACCTCTGGCAAAGAATTTCCTTCGGTAAGAGTCGTGGCTGCCCACATCGCGCTCGAACATTATCTTTCATTTATAGCTCCTTACAAATCCGCGTTTGATTGTTCATACAAGTTGTTGCTAATAGCTGTCTTCCTGTCACCAGCTCTTCATGCAAGAGAAGTTTTTCAAAAATGAATTTAGTGAAAACATTTATCAATAATTGCATGACCAGTGTTCAGTAACACTGTTCTACTGTCAGTTGAAAGAGTACGAGTTGAAAAAATAGATATAGATGACTTCGTTGATGAATTTGACAGTCAACATGATAATCGAATGATTAAGTCACACTGTGCTGATTTTGATATGAAATTCGGACGTAGACTGTGCAGGAATCACATTGTTCATTGGCTATTTGTTTGGATCTTTCTTTTGATTTATTTGAAAAAATGCGTGTTTCGCTTATGACAAGATAATAATAAATTAACGCAGGGTTTAAAAGTCAGCTTTTGAGGATCAGTCAGAGGAAAATTTAGTGTGAATATTTAAATGAACAACTTTGTTGGGAATCCTCTGCAAAGAAGTTTTATGCCTGCTGTTACAGCTTTCTATCAGGTACACGCCCTGGACTATAGACACTGATACTGATGCACATATTCCTATCTGCGGCGCGGCTATGCTACTTTAAGTGCCACTGGTGCCGAAACCTCGCTGCTGGTGACTGCATATCGCAGAAGTGGCCAAAACCTGCTCTATGTATGAGCCGCACATCGTAAAACCCAATTGACAAAGAGCCGCAACGTAAAAATTTAAAAACTCGAATTTGTTTGTAATCTACACTTCTGTGACATCATAACTCTTTTTGGAACAACTTGCAAAAGTAATACTGTGAGACACGGTAGCTACCACAGTATCATTTTGCAATATTTCTACACTTTGCACTAGAAATAAAAAATAAAAACAGATATATAATTTTTTGGAAAGCTGAAAGAGCCGCACTCAAAGGTTCGAAGAGCCACATTCGGCTCGCGAGCTGCAGTTTGTTTTTTTGGCATAGTGCATTAAATAGTCCTCTACTTATCCCTGCTGTAGATGGGCATTTCACTCGTAATACAGCAGTGGTTGCATAACATTGTTGTGGTTACAGCACAATCACAAAGCGTCCGTAACGTACCACAAAACCGATTGGTCACTAGTCACCAATCTGTTGGCTGATGGTTTACTTTTAACAAAATTGCTTTGTAGTAAGAATACTTTAACGAAACTAATTAGCTATCTGCAGCCTAATTGTCTCTGAGTCAGGATGGAATTCCTGGTTGGATTGGAACCGTTTCGCTTTCATGTGAATTGTTTTCACTTTCATGCAGCTGTTTTCGTTCATGTGGGTCCGGCACAATTGTGTACGGACAATGGTGTTTTGTTTTACATGTGTAGGGTTGAGGAAGTTGAATGGTTAACACAGAATATTCGGCATGTAGTGCAAGTGTGCGATTGCGTCTAGTGGCGTTTCGGTGTCTCCAGTGGATGATAACGCTAGGTGATATTCAGCAATATTCACAAGCGTGTTTTAGGCTTGATAAGGTTCGTCATAGCAAATTACTCTTCAAAACAACAGAAAATCAGCATGCAAGATATACATTTATGTTTGCATCCCTACTTATTCCTTGGCCCCGCAGTGGCTTCACCCGCTTTTTTAATTCTAAAATCGCAACTGTCACACCTCGGATTTTCAAAAAGTCCACGTGGGACACAACTAGCAACAACGGAGGACACTTAAACCACTTTTGCAACCACAATGACAAATCTGAAACTGCATAACAATGGCTCAATGACAGTTGCTTAAGCAAGTTTGGTGTTGATTAGTATTTCAGTGAAACTTGCACGCCGAGGAAATTTGAAAAACCTACATAGCAATTAATTAAGTCTTAGCATATCTCATATTGCACGGCTAACAGTTAACAATTGCGCAGAAAGTCAAACTCTTGTGGAATCCACCCTTTCAATCTTTGCAAATATTTTCAATGTTTCAGTCAAAAAGAAGTATAAGACCCATCTTTGTAGCTTGTCCAACAAAAAACAAAAAATAGACATTGCGCACAAAAGCATGCAAGAAATAGAAAGCAAAGCTATTGGTAAAACAGTTTTGGAATAGTCCAAAAGCCGTGCTAAATAGATGCAATGCTTAGAAGAAAGGTGGCTTTCGCTTTCAAAGTTTGCAACTTCTTCAGTTTCATTATCACGATAAAATGCGTTTGAAACGACAGTTACTTCAGAGAAATTGGAATTAACGTGCCGACTGACTCTTGCCAAAATCAATGTGCGATTAGCGTGAAAAATGTAAAGCAAAAGAAAAGACGAAAATCCTTTACATTGATGACACAATTGCAATGCAGCCGACATTGATTTGTACTTAGAGAACAAGACACTGCTGAACCAGTGTAAGTTTATTTTGTCATGGTGTTATATGTTGCTTTGCAGTCACTAGTGCGTTTGACTTCTTTTTTTGAGAATTAAAAATAGTCTGTTGTCGGAATGTAATTAGATGCAGTTCCCACCGATGCATTGATGACAATGGGATACAACAACTATGGTGGAAAAGAAAGACAAAAATTATTGGTTTGGTTTTATTGCTTTTGCAAGTATATGTCTCTGTGCAGGTGAGACAATTTATAAAACTGGATAAAAATTGGCAATGTGGAAGTATTTTCGTACCATCTATTTTTTGTTTTTTTCAACTTGAAGAATGCACAGGAGCCTTTCCTGTATTACACTTTGGCCATCACTATCGTTATGAAAATGAGATGGTGTCGTTCTAGTAATTGGGCTCATATTTTCATAAACACATTTTCTTTTTGCAGTGTTTTTCTGAGTGTTTGGTGTTGGTTGAACGTATATACATCACATATGCGCATGGTTGGATTACACTAGCGCAGGACGTCTAAGCATTTGAGCCATGGCCCACTAGTAGGCCACGGAAGAATTTTTGATGGGCCACGGCCTAGTATTACTGAAATTGAGTACGCTTTGCAAGATAAACCTTTTACTTGAAAACTGAGGTAGGTCCCGAGCTACAATCGTCGTAATAAGCTCTTTTTTGCCATGTGTTGGAAATTGTTGATACATGGAAATTTCCATGTAACCTACCACATTGTGCACAATATACAATTGCTGAAGGTATTTTGAGGCGAAGAGGCGGCTCTTGTCATGAAAACGAAATCTTGAAGCAGGTTGAATGTGGAAGATGACTTGATCTGTGCGTTAAGATGTATTTAGCCTCGAATAACAACGAACAGGGCCATTCACGTTCACTGTAGCGCACGTTGTGTTAGTAAATGCTGTTTTTATATCTGCTCTGTGCATGTGCGAAAGTTGTTACATTGGAGAAGTTGTACATTCGGTGGGGCATGGACCCTCTGTTTGTTTATTAATTGGGCCACATGCTTGAAAAGGTTGAGAACACCTGCACTAGCGCATTTTGTGTTTCCGTTGTTATCTATACTAAAGCTTGGGCAACGGTCTTCAAGTTCGTGAGTTTTACTGAAGATATACTACATTAGCTAGGCAGTATGGGTTTGCATCCTGCTGGCTGGTTTGGCTGAATCAACTCAGTACTAGACTTTAAGTTTAAGAGTACTCAACAGTCAGGCCCGAATTTCCAATACAGGCTTTCGAGGTTATAGCCCAGGGCGGCAAAATCTTTTCGTAAGTTCTTTTGAGTTGATTTGCTTACTTGGAACGTGTCTTTTTAGTAAAACAGTATTTATTTGTATATCACAACGATTTTATCAAGATGCGCTTCTTTCAGCAATGCTGGTATCTTTTCTTTAAACAAACACGGGAAAGCAGCAAATAACTTTTGCTGAAAGGGTTCTGGACAGGTTTTTTGAGGTTTGACTTTGCTGACCGTGAAGACATTTTGAGATGCCGCAATTATTTCATCTCAATACTAAGATAGTCATAAAGCGAGGTTTTAGTGTATTGTGGTGGTGGTTATGCAGTGAAGCCTTGCTGCATTTTGAGAGATCGTTGGAAAATTTAAGAGACCGTTTCGTCCTTCAAAACACTTTTAAAAACCCTGTAACAAATTATAATGAGTTTTTAATAACTTTTGGTTGACAGTAGTGTATAGTTCAGTGGTTCTTAAGCTTTTTTTACCACCCCTCTTTCAAGTACTTTTTCTTTGTTTCAATTTGCAAGACTTTAAACAAGTAAATTGGACTGATCACTTTCCCTTTCAATAACGTTCCATGCTGTTGCAGAGGGCGGATTATAAGTGATCGTGCCCCCCTGGAATAGTATTGACTCCTCCTCTGGAGAGGCGTGCCCTGGTTAAGAACCACTGGTAAAGATGCAAATTTCATGACAAAGCTGTTGTTTCCTGAAAGATTGAAAGCGCAAAAGAGTCATATAAACATTTCTGTATTAAAACTACAATATAGCAAGCAAAGTATCTTGTGTTAGAGAGGCGAAGAAAATCAAAGGGCACTGTCGAAGGTCTGCAGTGTTGATCGGTGAACTCATTTTAGGGACGGCAATTATGAATCAAATATGCATTTTTTGTATTGGTTTTTCTTTTTTTCTAATTTTCTAGTACTGAACTTTCATGGAAACTTTGCGAAAGGGTGTGTTGCGGTCACTGACAAACTCCCAACCAAACCAATAAATACTCTCGTGGTTCCATAGGTTTCCAATAATCGTGGTGTTTTGAGGGTAGATCCCGTTCAAATTTGCGTATCCACATTCTTTGAAATACCACCATCCACCTTTGTGGCGTGCAGGGCAGTTAGTGTCTGAGCTGTCGTTGTCTATAGTACTAAAAGTTCCTGGATGAAATCCATACAGGGTCATTAAGCTCATCTTTGCATTAAGCGGTCTTAGAGAATAAGTTTCGTAACGATAGTTTGCATTATGAATCAGAAACCTTTCATATTCTACATGCATCTGCAGTCCCTCCCAGTCTTCAAAATCAATCCTTAGTTTGGGTTTAGACTCTGAGGATTTTACGCTATACTTATATGGTCTTTGCTGAGTGAGTAAATAAATGTTTTCCAAACCAATCCAATGTTCTTCACTCAAGTTTCCGAATCCAGTCACGTACTCAGCCCATTTTTGTTGAAAGTCAACTTTTCCATTCATTCTTCTTTGAATAACAGTCCAACCACTGGTTTTTGATCGTCCGTTAACAGTGTCCATGTCGCAGTAAAACAAGGAATATTTGTATCTTCGTTTCAACCACAGAGGATAGACGCCGCTCTTGAAAAACCCGTTTTCGTGAGCCTGCAAGCAATCTGTTAAAACATAAATACAATATCATCAACTTCATACAGCTTCTTGCTTTCAAAAGAGCTATTTGACTGAGCAAACAGCTGCTGGGCTTTTCTGATGTTAGCTGGCAGTAATGCTGTTCGGAAAAATCCAATCATATACACTTACAGACCACGAACGAAATTATGAAAAAATATGCGATTATAGCATTGCAGTTGCTCATTGACAATTTCGTAATTTCAAAGCAACTTAATTAAAACTAACAAAAATCCATGTAACTACTTTCATAATTATCCAAAAATCCCTGGCAGTTTTTCGCCAGGGGTCGTTTTGTATTTATGTGCTTCTTAGTGAACGTTAACGTTACTTTGTTTCACTCTTCATATAGGGCAAGTTTAACAATCTTTCGATAAGCTTGTTATTAAAATGACCTTTCCCTTATTTTTCATATCGAATTAACCATAATGACGAACCCTGGGTAATGACTAAAGGAGTACTATCTCCAAGTATAATGGGATTTTTGCGAAGTGCACACTGTGTGACACTTCGCGACAAAGTGCGCAGCTGTGGATATCTTAAAGCCCTGTATGTCGAGCCATTTCTCAGAACAGATAGATTCCAGCTACGTTGGTTCTGCCACGTGACCAGAATGTCCCGTGAAAGATTGGCGAGGCAAGTCCGGCTGGCTACACTCACGGGCAAGCGGCCCAGAAATCGACCAAGGACCAGGTGGCTTGAATGCATCCACCTTGTTTGGTCCCGTTTTGGAGCCAGCAGAACTATCTGAGATTGTTAAAAACCGTGGGGTATTTCGAGTCCTCCTGAGACTGCTGCCTCCGCGACCCTCCTGAGGAAAAGCTGATGTGACAATGCATGAATGAAGTATTGACCATCAAGAAATCAAGCGCATGGTGGTGTGAGTAAGCTTTCGCGTATATATCTCGGTTGCGTTTTTACATAACTTATTCAACTTCTCACTACCAAGAACAGAAGGGGTGCTTCTCAATTGGCAAAATGCAGAAAATTTGCTATTGAGGCTGGAAGGTTTTATACAAAATATATCTCCTCAGATAGGAATAAATCATCAAACATTCAAAGAAAGATTACTAAAAAGTGCTTGAGTTCATTCTCGTAGACAATGTGATTACACAACAATGATTTTGTCTCGGCTGGCGGAACATGGCACAAACTTGCGCCTTCCTACTGTGGCAACAAAATTATGGTAAAGTTTACTGGGTTTCTTGTAATCCGCCATCTTTGGTGCATAGTTGTCTTGGAGAGATCTATTGTGGTCAGCCATATGTGCTCACGCTTTTTCATGATGACATTTAACGGATGAACGTCTTATCCGCTAAACTTCTTCATCGTTTGAGCTAGTTCTTATCAACTGTTTGGCCGCATTAGATCTCGGTGCAGGTGTTGAGCAACCATTCGATTGTCTCATCGACCGGAACTGTCAGGCCGTGTAGTCCATAGAGGTCGTTGGATTGGACATTGGAGGACAACATGGTTGACGGTTTGTTCTTCTCCGCCACACTCACAGGCCGCAGAGGAGGCCATAACCCCATTTGTGTAAGCAGGAGTGGAAACGTCCGACACTGCGGCAAAGTGTTTAAGTCGGACCCACGCTGTTGTTGGAAGGACCATTCGAGGATCGTGGGTGCCGATGTCGGTGATGAAAGTGCGGAGTCTCGTAGTGTTGTCCAACCACTCCGCGTTCCATCGTTGATCCGCTGAGAGCGTCTCACTTCTGTTATTGTCCTCAGATGAACTGATGAGTTGTGCAGCAGGTACAAATGGGTGTCTCGATTTGTGATGCCGTGCATTTCCACTCAATGGACAGGTGAGCGTTGAGTGGAGCAGGTGTCCAGGCTCCATGGCACGGCGTGCTAGAGACAGTATGGCTCCTTGCGACGAAGCTCAGCAGGTTGGATGCTTGCAAAGGTATGAAGATTTTCCGTTGGTGTAGGACGCAGGCATCCAGTCACAGTTCGCAAGGCACCATTGATGTCAGGAGCAATTAGGCGGGTGTGAGCACTGCGGCACCAAACAGGCGCGCAGTACTCTGCGTTTGAATGGACCAGGGCTAAGGTGGCTGATCGCAACGTTGTTGCCCCAGCACCCCAATCCGAGTCAGCAAGCCGCCTCAAGTGTACGACGCGTGGTGTTAGCTTCTTGCGAAGTGATTCAAGATGTCGGCGATACGTGAGCGACCTGTCCAACGTTACTCCGAGGTATTTGTCTCGGAGCAAAAGAGCAGCGTTTCGTTGTTGAAGCTTAATTTTGGCTAGCGTTTAGCTTCCTTGTTGTTGAGGTGGAAGACTGCTAACACCGTTTTTGCAGTGCTGAGCTTTAGCTTCCAGGTCTGGAGGTATTCAGCTATAGCCGCCATGTCTTTGCTGAGCACTCTTTCCACTGTTTGACAGTCTCCATTAACTTGCATGATTGCTAGGTCGTCATCATATGCATATCTTCTGGAGACGGTAGTTTGCAGGTCAGACATGTAGATGTTGAAAAGAAGAGGTGCTAAGACGGATCCTTGTGGGACGCCGTTCTTGAGGCGTCGTAATCTGCTTCGTTTGTTAATACCGGTGGTAAGGGTGAAGCTGTGGTTGCCAAAGAGCTCCATGATCATCCGGATCATGTGTCTGTCAGGCAGCAATGGCAGTAACTTGCAGGTGAGGCTGCGATGCCATATAGTGTCGTAGGCTGCTGTGGGATTGACAATTACAGCTCCGGCCTTCTACTTAGCCGAAACGTTATCCTCGATGTTTTGCGTCAGGAAGGTGACCTGGTCTACGGCCGACCTCCCGTGTCGAAAGCCCGCCTGTTCCTACGGGAGCAATGAATCGATTATTGGTTCAACACGAGTTTAGATGAGTCTCTCCATGATCTTCAACGAGACACACGGAAGAGGTATAGGGTGATAACTGTTTGGTTCCCCCAATGGTTTGTTGGGCTTAGGGATCGCAAATATTCGTGCTCTTTTCCAGATCCTGGGAATTTTGAGTCGGCACATGCAGGAAGTGAACAAATCGCATAACAAAGATTTGACAGCTGGTCCGGCGTGGAGTATAAACTCTGCGAAAATAGAATCTAATCCCGGAAATTTTCTTGGCTGTATGTCGTTCAGGGCGTTAGAATCCTCCTCTGGCGTGAAGATGCCAGAGATACTATCTCCCTCAGGTGTTGGAAGATGGGTCCTTCCATATTCCATAGGTCGGACATCTTGTTGACGAGCCTAGTTGACTCGCGGTACCTCGTCTTGTGTGCCCCGCTCTTCACGAGTTGTGAAGCCATGGATTTTGCTGAAATGGGACACAGACGGGAGGAGTGTCCGGACCCACGAAAAAGGTTATTGATGGTGCTCCACGCCTTGCGGCTGGAGTGCGAGAAGTCAATGGAATTGACAGCTTCATCCCATTGCTCCTTTTGGTCTATCCGTGAAAGTAGGGACGAAGTGGCTCTGACAGAATCGGTCTCCAGTGGGGCTCGGAGGATTGAGCGGTAGTGTGTCTCGCACTTCTTGTCCCAACATGGCACATAGTTCTTGCGACGGCCATCTGGAGGTGGCAATCTTTCAACGGATTCACCTGCAAGAAGGAAAAAGCGCTTCCAATCAGCCTTGCGAAAGTTATAACTTTTCACCGGATCGCTGTAGGTAGGAACTTTGAGCCTCGGTGGGGTTATAAGAGAGGTTCGATGTTGTTACTGCGGGAGCTTTGGTAGAACACGTCTATTAGGCAGTCGATTGTCCTGGCCGACACTCGCGAAGGCCAGGTCTGGGTTGGTGCCCACGTTCCATCAGTGAGAGAAGAAACTGGCTACACCATTTGGGTCGTGCAACAGCCCAAGGTTGTTAACTGTTGCTCAGGAGTCCAAGCTCTCGCCGTCAGGAGATCTTGTGGTGTAACCCCAGTTGACATTCTAGCGGTTGAAGTTGCCAGTAACAGACTTGGATGTGGGAACGTCGGGATTGCTGTAGGTGTGAGTCGCGAGTGTGAAGGTTTGTAGACGTTAACGATCTTGTATCCTGCGACGTCTACGTATAACCACTCAGTCTCTGATTGCTCTGGAGGCTGATCGACCATTGTCCATTCCAACCACTTGTGAACAAACGTGGCAAGGCCGTGCTTTCTGCACAGGACTGATCCAACTAGTTAGAAGTTGGGAATCACTAGCGTATCTGCGGTAGTGCAGTGGGTCTCCTGACAGACGATAACGTGAGCCTTGTTCTGGTCAGCTACCTGCTCGATAACGCTGTTCTTGTTTTGCGGTGAGCCCCTGAGCTTTCAGCTGCACCATGCTGCGTCATGGATCATATTTGGCAGCAGAGACGCTGCCGCGCCTTGCGAAAAGTGTGTTCTTACCAAGTCCCACCAAGCACATCCAGCACGGGTGGCAGTGGTTGATCTCGTAATGACAGGTTTGGCAAGCATTTAGAAAATGCCGCAACAGGGCCACTTGAAGACACCTGTCATGGCTAAGCTAACGACTGGTGACAAACCAAAATTTTCTGAAGTGTAATTTACCTGGTGCACTGCGCAAAAGCTCGATATATAGCCTACTGATGCCATTGTGTTTGCCGATGTTGATACCGATATTCCAATCCCACTCTTTCCGATACATCTCGATACTGGGCAAGTGATATTTCACATATTTTCAGTGGTTGTTTGCATCAGGATTTTTGAAACAACTTTCAGGATTTCAGTTAATGTTTGCCATATATGAGATTTTACGAAGGTTCTGCGCTGTTATGGGAAATCCTATGTATGAGTGAGCTAAAGCGTTCTTCACTGAGGTCCATGAGCGAAAGAGTTGGTGCACAAAGCAATGCTAGAGTTTGACCTAGACTGTGAGTTTTTTGGAACGCATCTACAAGCCAGCATGTAATTTATTTGCCACTGCATCGGGAAAAATGTACCGAAAACTTTTTTCAAGCAATATTTCGGTAATCACAAAAATTATCCGTTCTTGAGCCTATGCTTCGCATCGCATACACCCAGAGTGTTTATTCTTGTTGACAGACATGCTCAGTATAACCTGTTTTGAAACGTTTTAGGACCTACTTAGTTATATGGCAGCAAAGCGCTTTGCTGAAATTCCATAAACCTGAAATTGAAATCAAACCTGCTTGCTCTTACCTGCCAATAAGTCAAAATCTGATTTGAAAATTCACATCTGATTTGAAAACACTTAAAAGCACTAGTGTTTCTGTATGCTTTCGAGGAATCAGTCGACTGCCATCTGCTTTCGTCTTTTTGCGATGATTCAAGTATGTACTTTCTACGATGGGTGTAAGCAAGGAATCGATCAGCAAACTTTTAATAGGAAATCGATTTCAAGTAAAATTACGCATCCTCAGTCCTGAAAATTGCAAGCAAAGCTTACAGGTGAAAAGTTGAAAGGCTGAAGTAACAGCAGAGAAAAAACAAACTCAAGA
>Ga0210059_1008213_pt1 | contig 16512 bp, 10 predicted proteins | sample Ectturendosymbi2_FD_188042 | JGI IMG/M metagenome (GOLD analysis project Ga0210059, IMG submission 188042) | Ecteinascidia turbinata endosymbiont from Florida, USA - Sample 2 (SPAdes) (version 2) | ecosystem: Host-associated > Tunicates > Ascidians > Unclassified | place: Key West, Florida...
AAAATGAACCCGAACTCAGCCCGAAATATATGGAAATTGTTAGCCCGAACCCGACCCGAACCCGAACCCGAAAAACCCGACCCGATTCCAACTCTGCTTCCAACACTGCGAAAACTAGGTCACTGCGCTGCGGTGAGTGCACATGGAAGGCTGACAGAAAGACCTGGTACCGCTGCAACACGTGTGGCAAGCCGAAGTGCACTAGTAACCTCAGGCGCGGATTTACTACTAGGTTAAAAGACTTGAGCCTAGGGTTACCGGGATTTGGGGGGCCGCAAAATTTGTGTGTAAGGATAGTTTCCAGCATTTTTGTAAGCAATTATATTAATATTTTTCTTTTGGTTCAACGCAAGTTTTTTTCTATGCCGCTAGCAAAGGATTTCTGGAGAACAGGGGTTCCCAACCTTTGTCTGATCATGCACCCCTTCAGTATTTCGACAAATGAGCATCTACCCCTAAAGTTTTTGTGACAAAAAGGCTTAATGAAATTACAAAAATCGGCTGAATTTTTACAGAACTTTTAGGTATTCAGAACTACAACGTTGCATTCCATTTTTGTGTCTCAAAGTTAATATGTTGCATGTTTCCCATATAGTTTCCAGTAACCTTAAGGCTGTAATTCCCTAAGAGCATCCTTCAGACACCTCGGTACCAGCATGGAGCAGACGTTCTTCGAGTCCAGTAGAGTTTTTTAAAAGAATAGTAAATTTAATCATTTATGTAATTTTCGTTACAATTTCGAATTTTCCTTTGAATCAATAACGCCATAAAATCAAAGTAAAAAGTAATCTTTTCAGTGTGAAAACAACGTAATGCCAGTGACATATTCAGTGTACGTTTTGACATCAATCTAAACTCAAAAAGGTATTATTTTTTTAATTTCCAAAATTTGTTTTTATTCACCCACGTTCATGTTTCGTGGGACAAACAAACCCGATTTAGTGTTGTATCGTTGACAAGGTCAATGAGGCGGGTGTGAGCACTGCGCCGCCTGACAAGGAGATCAGTGCTCTGCTGTTGAACAGACAAAGGCTTCGGTTCACAACTTTGTTGCCGCAGCATCCGAGCCTGAGGCAGCAAACCGCCACAAGAGTGCGACGGGTGATGTCAACATTTTTAGACGTGACTCGATGTGTCGGCGATAAGTGAACGCAGGCCCGTAGTTAGGTTTTGAGGTTTTGTGGGCAAAATAAATTTTAGGGGAAATATTTTTGTTTTTGTTATATGTTCAAAACAAATTTTTCTCTCACAACGAAATTTGGCGCGTAATGTCTCCCGGTGCTTAGCGGACTTGGGTTGCGGTACGCAAAAGGTTGAACACCACTGGTTTATTGGACTAATTTCTAGGGTTCGCACAGACTAAAGCAACGTCTGACAAAAAGGAGCGCTTGCAAGAGCTAAGTGAAACAAATTTATCAACAACGGTACAGCCTTGCATTGTCGTTGATTGCAGCTATAGCGCGTTGAAAATATGCCTAACCCGTCTGCGCAGTGGACGGAAATCACTGCAGCGTCATCTTGTTGCTAGAGCATGATTTACATTTCCTCTAATCATGGATTTTAAGTTATATTATCAGAATGTTACCGTTATAAACTGCAGGTAGAGTCCGCTGTTACATGCTACATAATCAAAACTTGTAGGCAGTACTAGTTGCAATAGTTTGTCAGAGGTTTTAGTCGTACGGCCAAGATCACTAGAAATCGTGCGTCCAGGGAACTATTGCTCCCATAGCAAGCGGTTCTTTTGCGACTCTGTGCTTCCAAGAAAAAGATGACCTTTTTCAGCCATTCATACTAAGCGATGCCCTCTAAGCACTTTCTGCCACAACGCAGTTGCGCAACAAAGTCCAAAATCTAACCTGAACTGCAGACGTTAATACAATCGAAAACTAAACATTTACTGCCTTAAATGCTATAAAGTTAGGTTATTATTGTCACATGGAAATAATTTGCAATAATATCCCATACGAAAATATTAACAATATTCCCGATCTAATAATCGAATAAAGACGATGCTCGATGAAGCGTAACCTTGATTTCGTATTTAATGTAATGACGCGTCGAACACGTGACCACTAGAGTGGCGAAAGCACCGTGCACCTCGCGATACGCCGTCACGTGATCATGACGCGACCTGTTGTGTTTTCGTCGCGACCTAAAACACACCAGTAAAGTCAGTCTTGCTCGATGTTGTGCTCGGAGTATCATTTAACCTGCAGGTAGTTTGATAGGTTAGATCAAGACTGAAAAGAAACACTTGGGGAACGAGTGGGGTCTGGCAAATTCGTGAACCAGGACACGCTTGTAGCTAACTAATACCCCAGAACGGTTAGGACCTGAACAAGTCCAGGTTATAAACAATTTTCAGGGAGACTGTTTCAGGTCAGCCTAATAGGGAAGCTTACTCTCTTCCTCCATGAAAGAACTGAATTTGCATTTAACCCCTGTTGTTAACCCCTGATGTTTCCAGTAGCTTATGTTACGTCCTTTAATTGACGATTATTGATATAAACCCCTGTTGTGATGAATATCGCAGTGCTTAAAGTTACACTAATAAAACCATGAGTGAATACAATTTTGTTGTGATAAACTGAGAGGTTCGAGCGAAACCGGCGGGTCTAAGTTTCTTAATTGTTAACTTGGGTGTGCCATGGACACTTCCTATTATTCAGTGCTCTCGCGGAATTGTCCTAAACGTGTAGTGGTCTTCTTCTTTGGAACGGGACTGCCACACTATTCATACTAATACCGTTTCAAATTTGTCTGCTACATTCTGGCAGGTGACAAGTTACAACAGCGACTTGTTGTTGTGATTACCTTACATTTATCACATAACCGAAGAAACATTCCAACTATTTCGAAGCTTCACGCTGCTATTAAAGCTTCCTCTTTTGGAATAGCAGTTGGCCTAGTTAGTATTCCAGCCCATCTGCTCAAGTGCATAACTTTTTTTTCACTGCTATACAGCGTTGTTTTTGCAAGTGTTAGCACGAAGGTCGATTTCAGATGAGAATGGGACTGCCTGCAAGATTGCTGCTCTGTAATATAACAGAAATGAAAAAGGAAGTGGAAGCGGAAGCCACATCAGCGGAATATCGCTTTTGCTGATGAGAACCACGGGAATCTTTGTCCACTTCACACTGTCCCACGTCCAAACTCTAACAATGAGGCATTACCCTGAATCTCAGTGTGCATTTGTGGCAACAGACCTACTGTGGGCATGATATACTCACTACACTAAATCTAGAAGGGCCATGATTAGAGCTATCTGCTTTGAGTCGTTTTCATTCACTTCAAGAACATATTTCCAGTGGACAGGAGAGAAGGGCTCTACATTGTTTTGCAAAAAACGACTGTCAATAAGAACTGCCCATTGTTTTGCTAAAAAGGACTGACAACATCAAATCCATAAACTAGGGGTGGTTAAACTGCGACCCGCGTGAACATTAAATTCGGCCCGAATCAGAATTTTCGTTACCTAAGTCAGAAAACAACATCGCGTCACACGAAACTCCAAGACTAGCAGGCATGTTGACAGTCAGCCAAAAGAAGTACCTCTCGCTTCTTGGCATAATTTCAGGGCAAACTCTGTTTTCAGGGCTAGCGCAAGTTGCCAAAAAATCCTGAATGATAAAAAATATTGAAATACAGTGAGAATTTTCAGGGCACCTCTGTTTTTCAGGGCAAGCGCAAGCTGCTCAAAAATCCTGAATAATGAAAAATACATATTCAGTACAATGAAATCAGGGCACCTGTTTTTCAGCTAAGCGCAAGTTACTCAAAAATCCTGAATGTAAAAAGTATATTCAATACAGTGAAAAATTCCAGGGCAACTCTGTTTTTCAGGACAAACGCAAGTTGCTCAAAACTCCTGAATGTAAAAAGTATGTTCAATACAGTGAAAAATTTCTGGGCAACTCTGTTTTTTCAGGGCAAGCGCAATTTGCTCAAAATTCGTGAACGGTGAAAAGATTTTCAATACGGTGTATATTCACTTGGGCAAACGGCGTTTGCCCAAGTGAAACGCCGTTGCTGAAAAATCCTGAATAGTTAAAAATATATTTAATACAGTGAAAAATATTCAGGGGAAACTCTGTTTTCTGGGCAAGCGAAAGCTGTTAAAAATCCTGAATGTGAAAAGTATATTCACTGCAGTGAAAATTTTCAGGGCAACTCTGTTTTTTTCAGGGCAAGCGCAAGTTGCTCAAAAATCGTGAACTGTGAAAAAAGTTTCAATGCAGTGTAATTCACTTGGGGGCGATCCGTGTAATTTGGGCTTGTGTAGCGTGTAATCAGGACCAACGTCGTGATTGGTTATAGTGACTTTGATCTGCACCAAGTCCTCGTTTTCTGTAAAAATCGAACAATTGGATGTCGATAGTTCAACAGCTTGATATAAGAATTCGGTAACTCTTTCTTTGTTCGTTTTTGCTGGGTAGAGGTGCAGGGTATTAAGCTGACAGATTTTTTTGATTAACAAGAGTTTTAGAAGGAGGAAGCACGTACGTGCAGATTGCTTGGTCCGTTTGAGTCTGCGTCTTTGACCACCGGTCCATGGTATTTTCGTGGCTGCTGTCTGATGCTGGAATGCCGGTATGGTTTTCGCGCTGGCGCTTGAGTGGACAAGGCGTTGTTTTAAAAAAACTTTGGATGGAAAACATTGCACGATAGAAACCCAAATTCTGCACAAAAACGTTAGTCATATTGAGTAGTTTATGAAAATTGAAATCAAATAATTTTTCCCCTTCTTTTGGAGATAAAAACACCCTGAAAGAAGGGTGGATTGCCTGTTTTTGACTGAAAATTTATTGCGCCTATTCCAACCATGGGAAAAATGTAAAAATCACAGAAACGTTTGCTATAGCTGTTGCAAAGCATCCTGCCAAGTTTTGAAGTAAAAAATTGTAGAGAAGAGAAATTATGACAGTTTTTATATCACCTGGTCCTAGACAGCATTTCTGCTTTTCGACTCCGTCTGAAAACGCACATGCGTTCAGCTGTGCTTTGCCGATCGCTAAAAAACTCAGTTTGGTTTCGATTTGACTAAAACGTGCAGCACTTTCGTTTTGATACTTAAAACCTTCATAGATATTTTGGTTGCACTAACTGAACAACGAAAAAGATTATTTTGGTTGTTGCAGAAAAATGTGAATATCACTGAACATGTTGTGATTACCATGTAGCAGCCGCATGTCAAGATGGTAGTGCATGAAACGAGAGGAAAAAAATACATTTTCATCAGCTGGTCGTAAATATCGTTTGAGATTTGCGAAAAAGTTACGCACGCAAGTTCAGGTGCTTGGCGTTGTTGCGATTCGAAAGGACGAGTGTTAAGGGTGCAATGTGAGCTATTGTTGGCAGCAACCTTCAGTGTTCTCTCTTGAACTCTAAATCGCCATTGAAATGTATTGTTGGGAATCAGCGAAAAGATCACAAGTCGCGATTACTGAATTACTGCTTTTTCGCAAATCAACGGGTGTTATTCTTTGCGATGCCCTTCCTACCTCACAAAGGGTTTGCGCTAACGGGCCGTTTGAAAACTGCCAAGTGCGAATGTTTGTGAAGCAGCTGAACAGCCGGCTCAGGCAGTTACTTGCTGTTGAAAATAAAACAACTGTGCAGCAGCCAAAACCGTCAACTTTTTACATAATTTTCCACCTCACACTAATTTTTTATCCACATCAGACTGGCATGCGTTCACAAATGCTTTACATAAACGGGGTCATTTGAAATCTTCCAAGACCGAATGTTTGTAAAACAGCGTCGAACACACGGCTGAAGCACTCACTTGCTGTCGAAAAAAATATTTATGCTCATGCAAAAATCATCAAATCTCTACATGATAGGTTTTAACTCAGTAAGAAAATTTCTGAGTGATTGTTTATCCATATTACATTAGAAACCGCTCCCAATGAAATGCAATGTGACGAGACAATCAGCCACATGGTTACAGCAGGCCGATGTTATTTCCGCACTCTGCAAAACGCGTGCATGAATGCAGGCAAAACCACCATGACTGCAGGCAAAATATTCCTTGGTTGCTTTGAAATCTTCTCCTGACCACATTGTACGTCAGCGAACATTATAAATATATGTTTCTGGTTGCTATAGACTTGTATGTAATGTTCGTACTTTATAGAGGAAAAGATACGACCCGGCGCTCAACGGTTGGCATTTGAAGTGAAGTATGAGTATGTCGTGTATCGGTCCACGAATACACCGTGGGCCTGCGGTCTGCACTTGGGCAAGTTTCCAGACAACCGGCGCTTGATGTGTTGTGCCTTGCTCAAGCGCACAACAGCGATAACACAGGCAGGTTTAGGGAGTCAGACCATACGATCCGGAACCGCCGCTTTTAAAACATTGCATTGCGTCATCGAAGTCGCGTACATATTTGCATCAGTGAAAGCAATTACCGTAAAATTTCTTCTTTGGGAGAACACAACACGCAAGGAACTTCAACGCCTTGAGTTAACAAGGAAGGCAACTACAGAATTTGCCTATAAAGGCACCTCTAGAGGTTTGCATAAAGATCGTTATTGCCGAATTGACACTATAAGCGAATTGAAAAACATATAAAAGATGCAATCGCGACCAAACAAAATGTAACGTTAAGGGCGAATTGACGTTACAGGGGAAGACGTTATGAACGAATTTAACTGTATAGAACAGATTTACACAAGGTTTCAGGCCCCATTTGGATTAAAGTAAAAAGTTAGTTTCAGGGCGAATTGTGTATTTTTAGGGAAAATTGTTATTTTCAGGGCAAATTTTTCCGCCCCCCCGGTAAAATGCCTTCCCGTACGCCTATGCCTTTGAATGAAGATTACTTTAAAGTAAACGGGAAATGAAACTTTGAACTTTGCTATCATATCAATTCCATTCTAAATAATAAAGAATATGATAGAAATAGAATTGTATTGTTGAAACGCAAAAAACGCATGCAAATACAGAGTATGCAGACATTGTATAAATATTTTCTACTTTTCTCACAATTGGCATTAGGTTTGAATATAGGATGTTACTGCATTTGCAGGACGTTGTTATTTATTTCATCACACAGTTTTCGCAATGGTAACATATCGACACTTATCAATTTATCATAGCAGATAAAACACGGACACTTACCTGAAACGCTTGGTTTGGCCAGTGGCAAGGATCATTACAGGATTCAACAAACCATTAGTTGTGAATAAATTCACATATGAGTCCATCCACTGTTCTAAAGTTTGATTAGTGTTGAAAATATTGATTTTGTCTATTCTAAAAAAAACAAAATTAAACAATTTGTGATTTCGTCGGATTAATGAAGAATTAACTTTCAACAATACACCAGACGATTTGAAAATAACGGTAGAATCTGTTCGTTGTCGGTGTGGGACTTCCAGAGGGAATCAGACACAACGTAAATTTTTCTCTTTGCAAACTTAATGACTGTCGCTATTCAGGTGAAAGAAGACTCTCGGTCATTGTTTGAAATAAGACGAGTCTGGGGCGAATGGAAGGACGAAATGCAAAACCGAAAGAAACTGATAAAAAGAAATGTGAATGCAATTCGAACATGAATAAGTTGTCTTGTACAAGTCTTTGCCCATCACTGAAGCCCAAATCACGGCTGTAAGATAATGTGGACTGGAAAACCAGTTGAATATCGTGCTTGCAATTTGAAGGACAAGAAACATCTTGAATATGCTTCGGGACAGAATGATCTGTTGGATCTTCGATTAGTATGAAAGCCGCCAACCCACTGTCCACCTGTGAATTACAAAAGTTTGCATATTGCTACTTTGCAATGTAACATTTCACCAACGTACGTTTCAAGAATAGCATAGGCTTTTGTATAAGGGGATTTGCCAAAATTATTTTTAATTTTAGTAAACTTTCAGTTTTTTTTATACTTGCCAATTGATGTATTCAAATCAGCACATTTCATAAAAATATTATTGTGGATCCACGCTAAAGTATCTATCACTTTGGCCTTAAACTACGTTAATCAACTTCAAAATAGTGTTCTTACAGAGAATATGCAAATATCTTGAAAAAGCACACGTTCGTGGATTCGGTAGTTTCGCAATGATCAAGAAAAACAGAACAGATATATCACATAAGATCAAATGTTTCACCTGAAACCAGGTGGAGTGGTGCCAGTGAGCGTGATACCAGAAGCTACCTGATGGATGATTATTGATTATCGGGTAGATGTAGTCGTGATGCGACAAAGGCTCTATTTTTACTGACACGTTGTCGGCCGGATCCTGTAATGACAAAGAATACAACATTCGTTCTGTCAATTTGTTTTGCTCTTGGCTCTCTTATGCTGCTCATGAATAGCATTTTTCTACGCTTTGTTTCGTGTAATCGGTTCTTCTTTTGAGCGAGTTGTTGAAACTACTGCTTGACTGCACAAGATCTCGGGACAGGTGTTGAGCAGCCATTCAATTGTCTCATCGTCCAGCACCACCAGGCCATGCAGTCCATCGGGAGTACGACGGATTAGAGTCTAATCCGGGGTTCTCAAACTTTTGGTGTTATGGAGCCCATGAAGAGATTGAACATAATTCACGGACCCCCACAATACATTTCTAAAAATAAAAACAAAAAAACGAATAGCTCGCGGAGCCCTGAGGTTTCTCTCGTGGAGCCCTGGGTCTCCGTACGGAGCACTTTGAGAACCTATGGATTAGACATTGACGGACAACATGGTCGACGGTTTGTTCTTCTGTGCCACACTCACAAGCAGTCCGCAGAGGATGCCAAACCCCATTTGTACAAGCAGGAGCGGAAACGTCCGACATCAATGCGGAGGCAGTTAACCCTGGAATCCTAACGTTCGATTTTTGTCACGTTAATACGAACGTGAGTGTGCATAACCCGGCTTTAAAAGAAAAGTATACTTTCCTTGAACTGCGGTTTATCACAAAAACTGCACTGAAAATATGAGTCTTACTGAGAGGTTTGAGCACTAACAAGGTTATGTCACTCTAATAACACACGATTTTTGATGAAAAGTAAGTAGACCAAATATAGCGAAGTTGTCATATGTGTCTGAATTGAATTACTCACAAAAAATTATGGGCGTGAAGAACTTCTTTGGAATACTGCTAACAAGATCGTAGAAGCATGCGCTGGGTGAGCTGTTTACAACCACCTGGTGCTCAATCCCCATTAATCAAAACGAGGGTCCAGCGTGCCCTATGCCACCTAACACTAACCATAACGTGGGGTCACCGTGACCCGAGTGACGAACTCGCTCCCTTGCAAAATTGATAAAAATCGTGGATGACCGCAAGCGCACCTATTTACAAATCACACAAAAAATGAAGCTACTGAAGAGTTGAAAGCGCACCGACTCGCGCTTACGTAGTTTCACGTGAATGACCTCATATTACCCGGGTAACCGTGACCCACGTTAGTATTCCAGGGTTGCCGGATCCAGGCTCTTGTCGTGAATAAAGATGCGGAGTCGTGTTGGGCTATTTGTCCACTCCACAGTCCATTGGCAATCCGTCTACTGCGCCGCACGTGTATTGTCGTCATATAAACTGGTGAGATGTTGTGGGGCGGGTACAAACGGGTGTCTCGATGATAGGCGCCGTGCGTTTGCACTCGATGGACGGGTGAGCGCCGAGTGAAGCAGATGTCCAGGCTCCATTGCACGGCGTGCTAGAGACAGTGTGGCTCCATCGCGACGAAGCTCAGCAGGTTGGATGCCTACGATGGTTGGAAGGTTGTCCACCGATGTAGGACGCAGGCATGCAGTCACAATTGACAAGGCGTCGTTGATGGTGGTGTCGATGAGGCGGGTGTGAGTACTGCGGCACCAAACAGGCGCGCAGCACTCTGCGGTTGAGTGCACCAAGGCTAGGGTGGATATTCGCAGAGTTGTTGCTCCAGCACCCCAACCGGAGCCAGCAAGGTGGTTCAGGAGCGCGACGCGTGAAGTCAGCATCTTGCGAAGTGACTTAGGGTGTAAGCGGTGAAAGCAATTAACGCAAAGCCAAATCTAATGTTTGCTTCTTTCTTGACCGCAGTGAACGCCTTTTCACATGGAACGCTGTGACATTTCCCTGAAAAGCCGTAGATCGGACACTCAACCTTTTGATAAGGAAGTGTAGAATCTACCACTGACGAGGAGCAGCGTTAGTTTTTGTGCAATCGCTATGACTTTGGGAAATTTATGGATTAGCAGGAGCACAAATATTTTCGTTATTGAGAAATCCCAGAGCATAAAAGTTACTGTTGCAACGTATTCAGATGCACTTAAGCTTTAACGAGTTTTGTTGCAGAATTTTTCAAACCTTCGACCTGTTTTTATTGCCAAATAGACATCCGTTTATGTATTTTATTCAAATGGAATTTTTCACCAGGTAACAGGTAATGCATATGCAGCTGTTGGTTAAACCTACAGAACGATTACAATGTTCCAAGCTCAAAAAATCTCTCGAGTATTTATAAAACCTAGTTTGATTGAACTCTTAACACACACATAGTGGATGCATTTCATGTTTCACGAACATAGAAATTGCGCAGGAACTTTGTCTTTCACTTTTCCAAAACCATTATCAAGTCATTCGAAATGTTCATCGGCACTCTAGATATTTGAATAATTGCAAAATAATCCGTAAGTAGATGTATAAAGTGTTATCAAGTTTGAAATCATCTTTACTTACCACGCTGCTCACGTGCAAACCGTGAGTATGAATATTTGTTGTGTTTGGAGAGTGGAAAGGTATGCCGGGGATCGTCGGATTGTTTGCAGTCAGTGTGTTACTCTTCAAATAACGTATTTAATTGAAATCGTTAGCAGCAACATAAATTTCAGCGTAAGTCTACCGTGAGAACCAATGTTGTGTAGTAACGAGTTTCGCATCAAGGGCCGGATTCAAGACAAACGAAGCCCTGTGAATTTACCGGGGATTATCTGGAGATCTTTTTGCGAACATGACCACTGGGGCAAATGAGCTTTAAAAACAAAACATGAGGGTGGTGTTGCTCCTGTACAAACCTGCTAGGAGTCATGTCGACATATTCCAAGGCACGCAACATTGTGAACATCCTGAGCAATATTTGTTCGTGCCAACGTTTCGTGTTGGGACCCAATTTCCGCGATCAGGCCCAAAAACTCTCCCACGCTCAATGGCGCCTAATTTCGGAAAAGTTAAAAGGTTCGTGTTGTTGCCTACACAAATAAATAAATCTTGAAAAGGAAAACCGAAAAACTGAAAAAACAGTTTTGAATCATGTTTGATATTGTCTGAGGAAATATTTTTTTCCTTGAGTACGCAATTGGTAATTACGAAAATCACAGCGGTATATTGATGAAAGAACTGAAGCAGTTTAAAAAATCGATAGGCGTTAACGATTCAACGCTTACCATGACAAAATTGAGATTAAGTGTACAAGGAACATCCGAAAATATAGTTACAGAAACTTCAAAAGTACAGAAACTTCATTTGACGAAAAATTCATATTGAGGACAAGTAAAATTTCAAACAAAATTTTCGATGCGTGTCCGTCTGTTGACAAATTTCCGATTAAACTGTTCCCGAAATATTCAACACACTGATCGATTTACAACAATCACTTCGAAACAACTTCACAGAAGTCGAGGCAAATGGCTATAAACGCTGATTTATCCACTCCAATGAAACTATCCTGCCAATCAATCCACAGAAAAAGTGTTCTAGTTATCAACGTTTTCCGAAACGACCATAGGTGGGTTTTGACTGTCTGTACACAAAGAATCTTATTCAATGCGCAGCTAGAAAACTTTTCAATCATAATCTCTCAAGTTGCAACTGCATATCTTCGGAAATGAGATTTTATAAGTAATTTGTATACAGTCTGTACATCTCGGGATTTTGTATACGCCAATGATTTTGGTTGTTTATTAGCACGACGTATAACTACTTAAGAACTCATTGGTAACGATTAACGAGTTTGCAGGAAATTATTGTGATGTATTCATAATGCACGTTAATTTTCATCATAGTTGTTACTTATATGTTGTTCTTAGGAGCAAATGTAAAAAGGTGGTATCAGATGCTGCGGTGATGGATCAGTTCACCGCTCTGGAGACCACCACAAAACAGAGGTGAAAGAGTTTTTCTTCAATTGTTACAATAATAATTTTTACTCTGCTGCTTGGCAGGCCTGCAGCCATATTTCAAGGTTTGGGGTAAAACACGTTTCAAATGGAAAGATATTTGTTTTTGTTAAATGTTTAAAGGAAACTGTGACGTCACGAATCGAAATCTAGGAAGGATATAATTTGGATGGGGCTCTGCTTCCGAATGCTCATCGCAGTGAAAGTCTTGCTCTGAGCCCCTGATCCTGACGGTCTGTCGGTGTAGTGGATACTTATTTTAACTTGAAGATATTACCAAATACTTTCTGAGATAATTCTATTGTATCTTCACAAAAATGATTAAAAAGAGCTACACGTGTTCCATGCACCAGTTGCATTTATCATGAGATACACTGTGGTCAAGCGCAATCATATTTTCTATTTCGCCTGTAATGAGTGGTAAATTCCTGCTATATCGTAATTTTCGCTGAAAACGTTTTTCAGACCTTTGCGATTGTTGTCAGTTTCATCATGCTGCTGAATCAATGGAAAGGAATTGTCTTTATTTTTACTTCTCTCACCAACATTACAAAACAAATTTTGCAAGGTACATACTCTTAGAAGCTAGTCTTTTATCCATAATTTGCAATTCTTTTTAAAAGTGATCGTCAGTGCATAAGGTCTAGTAGCTCTTACCAAGTGAACTTTGACTTCGTCACCTTGTTTGATTCTCCACGTCGGTCCAGGAATCTGTGAATTATAACTCCGACGACGGATTTTCAGCCAGTCAACAACAAAATCTGTAACGTCTACGTTGAGGGTAACCTCCAGCAATCCGTTAGAAGAAACCAATTGTTTGGGCTGGCGGAAAGGCAGGCCACCTGCAGAGTACAGACCAAATCATTCGATGAAGGTTTATTAAATCATTATATGTGCGTTGTTTGCATTGCCCTATCACACATTGTAGCCAAAATATACATTGAAAGGAAAGAGATCTTTGCTGACATGAAACAAATGCTTTTTTATACTTTGCTTACTGCCACAAATGTTTGATAACATAGGTTTTGTGATTCAACCGCGGTCACCGAAAATTAATCTGTTAATGAAAGGAAGCGGGATGCTGAGGCTTGGAAACTTCTTGAAGACTTATTTGTGATTCCATGGTGGAGGATCTGTTAGTTAGGCGGAAAGTTGTATCGAAGGTATTTTTGCATCGTGTAGGTATATTTGAAGAACACTACTGTAAATACTCTAAATATACTTCCGGTTCAGAGAATCTCAAACGCATTGCGCTAATTAAAAACAAACAAAAATCCTGTGATAGTTGCTCGCAATTTTGACAACTCAAATAATGCTCCAAATATTATCCCGTTTTGCAAAAGCAAAATTAAAGTCATTTCATTATTAAGTCGTGCAGTGCTGCAAGCAGTGTAATGGCCTGTGAAAGGAATCGTTATTGATGAATTTTTAGAAAGGATTTCAAACCTAAGCAAAAAATCTGCTTAACGGACAAAATCCATCCCTCTAACGAAATGTTTAATTGACTAGCTGACGCATCCGCGCGCAAACGTACTTGACAACGTACGCACAAGTACAAACACAAAGACAATCACGAACACACACGCAGATATGCTCGCTTTAACACACACAGGCAAAAGCGCAGCAACGTTAATAAATGGTACAGAATTAAAAATTACTGTTTACTGATGACAATGATCAGTAGATAAATAAAATGAGTCGAAGTTTGCATGAGAGAAGAACATTTTTCATTCTTAAACAATAAGAGTTATGTGTGTAAAAAAATGCTTTTGACAAACATATTCAGATATCTTGAGAGGTTCCACCAGCATAGTCGATGTACAGCGAACTGAGATAAATGCTGAGATTCAGTGTACACTGTTTCCAAACCTGCTTTTATGCGATTCGTCCAGCGAGGTGTAATTTCGAATCGGCATAATTTTTTTTGTTTTTATACTGGGGGATGCCCAATATGACACAGGGTCTCCTGCCATATGGAAAAGAAAAGCTAATATTTCTCAATTTGGTTAAAAGCTGCAGGGGTGCAACAAATGGTATTCTTGCGCAGTTGGGACAAAAAGGATTTGCATATGCAGTTAGATGAACAAGGAATTAGGCCATGGCTGCAGGTAATTACGTAACATGAGCGCAAGTGCTGAGGAGATCAGCCGAATTAGCAGGGACATGAGTTCTATTAATCTTAGAGTGCTGCCCGCCTGTAGCCGAAGGGACTGATTGATTCCAATCGGGCCCTGCGCTACGCCTATTAACGTACGCAAACTTACACTTTCAATCGAACGTGTTTGTGTAGTGCCGGCGCGGGCCCACAGTATTTGTAAACGTGGGACCCGTTGCCATCGGATGTAAAAGTGAACTGCGTGGTTTTGTTTTTAACGCCCTCAATCATCATAAAACGTCCTTTAATCGTAACAATGGTCATAGTTTTCAGTAAGGTGTAGCCAAAGTTTTTTCAACAGCAGCTAGCTAAGGCAGTGAGGACAAAGTATGGCTTGTGCTAACTTGTTTTGTTGTATTTGCTGCGGCATCTGTGGTTGCCAGGAATAACTATTGTTGTTATATCTGCGCAGGTGCATTAGCGTTGAACCCCCTGATGCTGTGAATGTTTGCAAAACGCTACGACCTCCTCACCAGATGAAAGATGATGATGGATCCGGAGCACTGAGTGGACTCCGGCCGGAGTTTGCATTTTAGGCCGGAGCAGGAGCGGGAGTCAATATTTTAGGTTCGAGCCGGAGCAGGAGTCGAAAGCCGGAGTCAACATTAAGGTCTGTGTAATGACCTATACACTGTAGGCCCAGTGATTTGACGATGATATTAGAAGTAAGTAATGTGCATTAGTACAATGCAATGTTTATTGGCATTGTGCAGATTTCTAGACTAGCCACCGCTTGCATAGGCCCACCTCTCATTTTGGAGCCATACTGAAAAAAGTTGGATGTTTGCCCTGATAGTTGCTGCATTAAGGATAAACTATGTCTTTTGCATCTCTATGCTGCCCATGATAAGGGATTGTAGCATAAGTGATGCGTAATGTAAATGTTCATCTTATTAATTTTTTTACTATTTCTTTGCACATTAATGATAATGGCTCAGTTTGACACAGTCATAGTTGATCAGCTCCTGACCTCGAAGATTTAAATGTAATACTCACTTCAAATACTTGTCATATATCTGGTTAATTATTGAAGCTTGAATTACTTAGCTAGTGTTTCGATGGTTCCACTTCACAATTTAATTACTGCAGAGCCTATATAGGCCTACGTTCAAGTTGTATGTGTGATAAGCAGCGTCTAGTATGCCTCATGAGACGAAAACAGTTCTGAAGTTAATTTTTCAGTAGCTGCACACATTTGTTTGAAGTGATCGCATGCCAAGTTTAGAATGCATGACCTACATCGTTGACTGTAAGGTCTAATACTAATAGTGGGCCAGCTTGTGTGTGTCTACGTGGCTGTGTGTCTATGTTATGTAAACAATAAGCTAAGCCATAACTTTAAAACTCAATATGTTGTGTCTCTCTGTATTGTGCTAGTCACGTGACCATTTCAACCAATTGTGTTCGATCAAAGGCAAAATATCCACGAACCATATTTTGCCTCATGAAGAAAAATAGTGATTTATCTTTTTGATATGAGTTACTTGGAAGTTTTCGTAGTATCAACAGGAGTCGGAGTTCGATGTTTCAAAATTTTTTGGAGTCGGAGCAAGAGCAGGAGTCTTGAAGCGTGGAGCAGGAGCGGAGTCAAGAGTCATAAAAATTTGAATCTGCTCATCTCTGTTCTTGATACGCCAAGGTATTGCACGACGTCCTCGCAAGTGTAATTTGACTTTCTGTAACCCTGTTACGTGATCATTGTGGATCCTTTCCTGCAATTGTATGCTGCGAAGATTTGAATGACCGCTAGTACAAATGTACCGTACTGGGTTGTTGCATTGAGTGTAGGTTGTGTGCTTTCATTCACAAGTCGTAGCAACCAGCGGAGACTTACCTTTGTAGTTCAGCTTTGCGCCTAACGTTGTTGTCACCAACATAACTGTTCTCTAAAAAGCATCAGCAAACTTATAACTGACCATATGCAAAGTAACGGAAATATTGTAACCACTACCTTCGGCGAAAGACAAGTGGGAGTTCAGTTTAAGGGAAGAAGTCTTATAATGATCTTGTGGTGAGAGTTGCACCATGAAATACTGCCGAACAAAGGCGCAGCCAGGGGGGGTGCTGAAGGTGCTCAAGCACCCCCCTTAGCGATCAGGATATTGATGTTTATTTTCTTAGTTTTTCACCAACATTGTACTGTAAGTCGAGATCAGGTGCATTGCAAAATGTTCTTTGGCAGTCCCACAGGCGTAGCAACACATTCCTTATCAAACCAAGCGTTTATGAATTTTCGAGATTTGAGAAATAT
>Ga0210059_1008215_pt1 | contig 16508 bp, 11 predicted proteins | sample Ectturendosymbi2_FD_188042 | JGI IMG/M metagenome (GOLD analysis project Ga0210059, IMG submission 188042) | Ecteinascidia turbinata endosymbiont from Florida, USA - Sample 2 (SPAdes) (version 2) | ecosystem: Host-associated > Tunicates > Ascidians > Unclassified | place: Key West, Florida...
CGGAGGGCTGCCCTTTTCTGAAGCCCGCCCCGCCCTTTTTCGCAGCCCGCCAGAGGACCATCTTTTTGTGCAGCCTCAGAGCCTGCCGGCCCACCCTTCTGTCTTCTGTGCAGCCCACCGAAAGTTCATGTTTTTCATTTGGAAACATGGTCCTCCAGCCCATCCGGCCCTCCAATTAGTGTCATCCCTGTTACTGCAAGGTCTCTATTACGCGTGGTTTGGAACAGGCAACAATTACTATACTAGCTTTTCCCTTTCAATGTTGCATACTACTATTACAAAACAACAACGTCCCTGCATTGTCTAAATAGTGCCTGCGCAATGACATGAAACAATTCACGTTTGAACATTTTAAATTGAAATTGCGTCGAACGCACGTGTTTCGGAATTTCTTCCTCTGGCATTGCCAGCTCCAAAATGCAAGCAAAGCTGTCAGAAGCTCGTACACTGCCAAGCATATGCAGAACTGTTTTGTAATATTTCACTTTATGGCGAGAGGACGCAGTGTCGAATTGCGTTGTTTTGTTTTGTAGTTTCGGCCTAAATTTTATCTGCTGTTTACACCTACTAGGTTATGACAAAATTAAATAAGTTTAGACCTTCCTTAGCTTCCACCAAGTAATGTGGGTTTGTTTCAACTGAAGCTATATTTTTTAAGAGGAATTTCTCATAATGAACGGCACCACAGCTAGCCTCAGAAATTGTGGTCGCATTATCTGAACAAAATATCAGTCAAGCATTGTATATCAAAAACAGCTTTTTTAGAATTGAGCAGTTGACAATGTTGTTTGCTGCGCAAAAAGTCCTATATTGATTTCTAGTAAGTTACTTTTACCTTACGATGTAAAATCATCAGAGCAACTGCAAACCAATAGTTCTTCTCCGCAGTGATTTTGCAAGTAAATTTATAAGTTTATAACACCGCCATCTTTGATAAACAGCGTTCCACAGACGCAGTTGTGCAACTGATTGTTGGCATTGATGTTATAAGTGTATGTAGATAAACAGTTCTTATTGCTGCATGGCTGACATTTGCTGAATGTTCGACAAGCTAAGTCTCTTTTTAGCACCATATTTGCTGGAACAACATCAATTGTGATGTAGTAAATGCACTGTGACCAAAAGCAATGATAACTTGGAAATCTTTCCTCATGTGTTTTGACAATGAAATCAATACCACTATATATTCTAAATCAGTAGTTCCCAAACTCTTTTGTCTGAGTAACACTGCAAGGTTATTTTAAATGGACAAAGAACCCCGCCAGAACTGTCAAGCAAAGATAAATGCTTTCTCTCACCCAAATTGCGATTATTAAGATTTCGTATTTTGAAAAAAAATTATGCACAACAAAAGTAAGAATAACACAAGCTAAATCAAACGATATTGTGGCTGCCACTCGCCCAAAGGGCTAAAGGACATACAGCCGAAATCGTTAATCACATATTGGTTAAAGGCATGAATTGCTTTATAGCATAACATTGCATAATCCCAAACCATTCCCATTCACTTGTGAAGAAAATTCAACAGTTAATTGCATAAGGGTTAATCGCATAAATCGGTTAATCGAATAGGAATTCTTGATTGATTTGTAGACTTGTATCACTTAACCGCATATTTCCTTTGACGAAGTGTTTTGCTCAAGATTATCCTTACCAATACACAAAAATCGTCACAAGATCTCCCACAACCTGCAGCGACTAAATGTTCAGGGAATGGACATGGACAAATTTTTTCCTCTGGAACAGCAAGTGCTTAACAACATATCGGAAAATATTAAACAAACTACAATTGAGAGTTATTTTAATAAAAATTGATTTCCGTTTTGTTTCTTGTATTTTTTGTGTCGAAATTGAAAAGCAGGAAGCCCACTTGTGAAGGCAAACAAGCCTACAGGATACAGTGCTGTATTAACCATTACATCAGGTTGCTTTGTTATTCTAAAACTCCCAACATTCCGGGTTATGTATTAAGGCTCAATGCCTTCGTTCATCGAAAAAGCGATAAGATTACGTCACTTAGTGGATACGCTAGAATAAGCACGCAATAACTTTTTTCGTTAGCACGTCAGACAGACACTCGGAAGACGTGTGTTGTTGAACTTTATCGGAGAGGCATCCTTTTTTTGTACAGTATTGAAGTCACACAACACATTTTCTCACTTTGCTTAGCAACACCTTAGTACTGTAACAGTAGCACAAATGCGTGCATTCCTACAAACTGTGATGATCGCATAAATGGTTAAAATGTCTAGCGGTCTGCTTTCAAGCTTTTGTGTAAGATGAACGTTCGGTATTGACGTGTAGGATACCAGGATACTGTCAGTCAATGGATACGGTTAATCGCATTCATCGGTTAATCGCATAAATAAGCTTGGCAAATTGACTATGCGATTAACCGATTTCGACTGTACCAGCAGTTTTTGCTTGAAACTACAAAGTTTAGCTTGTGGAATCCTTTAGATTTGTCTATGGAACCCTAGGGTTCTGCGGAAACCACTTTGGGAAACGCTGTTCTAAATAGTTGCGCTAGGATACTAGCTCTAGTACTAACCAAGTTTGATTGGATTTTAGGTAGAGCTCGATTGATAAGACTTTTTTGGGCCGATACAGATGTTTTTATGTTTCATTGCCGATATTTTGCAACACTCAAACTACAGTTGAAATACAATACTTCAGTTTGATGGAGAAGCGTATAACATCGAATTCTGTGCAATCCTGGGTTACTAAGATAGTCAGTCACCATGGCATGTAGGCAACCCTGATTTTTTTGCAGGCAGCCATCTGCTCACCGCGGAAAATCTGAGAGCAAATGTTATGTCATAGACTGGTTTATTGGGACGATTGCGGAGAGATCTGAATATTGCGCAGTGCACACAACTTGATGCAGGTGGAGGGCTGTGCGTTGTAAGAAACAGTACAGAGACTTTGCGTTAATTAATCATAGACAAGGTAGCAGCTTGGGTTTCTGAACACTCTGTGCAAAAAAACAGAGTAGTGGCTTTTATGAGCAAATATTGTGGGTCTACTATATATTAGCAGATTTTTGCTGATATTATACTTCAGCAACATCGCAAAATCCAGCTGTCGATTTTCTAGTCTTAAGAAAAAGTGTGGTTTTATCCTGAAAAGTGATATCAAAAGCTGCTCTTCCACAACAGAACCTTTTTTTCCAGGCTAGATGCGTGACTGAACTGTGGTATTTCATGGACCATCTGGGTGAATGTGCTGTTTCTTTGTGGTCTGTGTTGATAAAATTGGCATGCCTTTTTTTTGTAATGCCATATGGTTGCTGCATGGCTATCTGCTTCATCATCTGCTGTACGTTGTCACCCATTTATTTTACCAATGCGTATAAGTCACATGTTCATCAGCACATGATATTTCTCAACTTTTCACGCATTGCTTGCTTACCATCATCTATGTTAAATGAAAATTGTGTATATCATTTAACTTCTTTGGGTTTGTCTTTGTTTTGTTTTGCCATTTTGATATTTGAAAGTTTATAACTGAGATTGGAAATTTTTCTAAAATATGGGGGTTCACCAGCAGTCAGTTTTAACATAAATGCAGATATCTCCATTTCTAGACAAATTCTAATAAAAAATTTTATATCTTGTGATGAGAATCTTAATGCCTAACAAGCTGTACACTACAGCTGTATTTTTTATTTTAGTTTACTTCACAGTGTTTGCAAGATATGCGATGCTGAAGGAATTACATGCACGCACTAAAAAATGTCAACAGCACACTAATCAGCAGCCATGTTTTTTCATATGTGGATGATGTCATATCGACAATGAAAAAAAGCAGAACAAACTTTTTTTGTTCGAGCAAGAGGCATGTGACTAAACACAAATGGTTCTTGTCAAGCATTTGGTTCATGCTGTTGACTTGATTGTTTTTTTAAAGATCATTATCATATGAAGAATGAACAAAACAACTGTACATATGCATTAAATTTCCTTCCAACACTTGCCTAAATTTAGGTTACACCTAATGTGCAGGTTCTGGCAAGTATTACTGGTGCACTGCCTTAATCAAATGCATCCTTAGTCAGGTCTGTGTTCATATAATAAAATCTGTGTGTATCACCTAACACATCCTATTGTTGCAACCTCTCTGCTGGTGTTGCGCTGAATGTGCGGTTCACCACGGACGGAATGTGTGCGCAGAACAATACCACATATATATGTGGCGCGAACAAGTAATAATAGAGTGATCATGGCGTGTCATCTCTTGTCACTTGCTGCCACAGTGTGAAGCTTTGCGCAGATGCCGCTCAGGCTTCCCAATCGCAACAAAATGTAGCTGTGACCAGGATGTGAAGGTTGTGCCGTGTTAAGTCTTCCCAAAAAGAATGTGTGATCGGTGCGGTTCGTTGTAAAAAAAGAGGGATTGTTGTTGCAACCTCTCTGCTGACGTTGCGCTGAATGTGCGGTTCACCATGAACAGAATGTGCACGAAGAACAATACTACGTATATGTGGCGCGAACAAGCAATAATAGAGTGATCGCGTTGTGTGATCTCTAGTGTTGCTTGCTGCCACAGTGTGAAGCTTTGCGCACATGCTGCGTAGGCTTTCTGATTGCAACACTGTAACATGAAAAACTTGGCCTGCGGTCAGTGGGGAGACTGACATGCTTGAATTTGTTTACTTTTTTTAATGTTGAAATTGGACAATCTGAATATTTTATCTATTTGTTTGTTTCAGAAGCATATTCCACGTCACAAGGGTTAGAGAACCGAAGGATCGCAAAGCTGCTGTTAGGTAACACACAGAGACAATACTGAACGTGAAAAAACACAGAAACACTGTGCCAGCACTACTTCATTCAGTCATTCTCATACAGAAGCATTCCACACTGGAAGAAAAAAGAGAATTGCAACGGGCATCAGACAATTGAAGTGTGTGGAAAAAAAAGTTAGGTGAAGATGCACCTCGTAGAATGAAAGCATAAAAATTGATGTGGGGGAACACATTAATGTTTGGGATATATTTTAAAATATAATATGCATTGTTGTAAATACCTCAGAGGTGTTTCATATAATACCAGACTGTGTGTACATGTACTACAGTTGGAGAGCATACATTGGCATATGCCAGGTAGGGTACAAAACAGTGTGTTTTTAAACTGCAAGAGAGCACCGACCAAATGTGCTTTATGGACTTATTGGAAACATAAGAAAGTGGTTTCATTTGTTTCTGACTGTCATTGTTATCCTTTGACAAAGCATAAAATAATAAACCAATGTATTTGACCTGCTCAGCAAACTTAACACTTATGCCATTCAGGTGAACAAGTGGAGGAAACCACACTGGCTGTCTTTTTGTTATTAAAAAATTTCATGTTCAGCAGGAACATTTAGCGTTGACAAGAGAAACTTAACTAATCCAACTTATTAAGTTCTCAGGAACATAATGAGCTGAATATGCACAATTCATGTGGTACCAAGTAGTATAGTATAGCTGTCACATGGAACAGAAGCAGGCTTGTAATGGAAATTCCATACTTTGCAGCTGTTTTGCCCACTTTTTTTCCACAAGGTCCAAAGTCTCAAAAAACAATTTTTCGTAGTATTTTCTTAATTTTGGTTTAATTTGACCTGACATTTGCAATTTCCATGCACAAACATTCGAATTTAAATGGCATTTGCTGAACAAGTCATGGAAATAATGCGCTGACCAAGACAGCAAATACGGCTGCACAGGAAAATGCTCCTCCATGATGCGATGTGCATGGGAAAATGACATCATTTTGCCACGCATACAGCATGCCGCAAAGTGGTGCAGATGTAGTTTGGGTGTAGTTTAGTTTGGGTTTGTGTTGTTATCAGTGAAGTGCCTGAGTCATTTTTGTCGAGTCAAAGTTACAAACTCTTCTAAAATTTTTTCTGAGTCAGAGCGAGTCATGACTTGGTCGAGTCAGAGTGGAGTTGCTTTGAGTCATTGGTTTGTAAGCTCGAGTCAATGTTGAGTCAAATGAAATTTCACATTTTTTCTATGACATTTTTATGCTATGAAATGGCGCCCAACATGCTATAAGATGGCACCTGATAAAATAGAAAATGGTGCCCAACATGCTATGAAATGGCTCCTGCTAAATTAGAAAATGGTACTCAATGTTGTTTTAGCAAGTTTGATTGCAGGTTATTTATAAGATATATCAGTTTGCATTTTGCTTGTGTCTTTCCCTTGCAGTCAATTCAACAAGTCTAGCCCAACCTTGTTGCAAGTGTTGCAACATCTCAGTGGTGTGTTGAATGTGCGATTTACCATGAACAGGATGTACGTTATGAACAACACCAATTATATATGTGACGCGAACAAGCAAAAATAGAATAAGCATGACGTGTGAAGCTGTGCACACTTGCTGCTCGGGTTCTCCAATCGTAACAAAGTGGTGCTGTGACCAGGAATGTGAAGGTGGTGCCAGGTGCAACCATCATAATAAGAATGTGCGATGGATGCGGTTCATTGCAAAAGAGAGGGGATGTTGTTGCAACCTCTCAGTGGCGTTGCATTGAAAGTGTGATTCACCATGAACAAGATGTGCATGGAGAGCAACACACAAATATATGTGGTGCAAACAAGCAATAATAGAGTGATCTTGTCGGGAGGTCTCTATTGTTGCTTGCTGCCACAGTGTGAAACTTTGTGTACTTGCGGCTCGACCTTTCGGATTGCAACACAAAAAATATACTTCCTTGTCTTTCGCATGCTTAATACATGAAAATGACCAGAGATGAACATATACTAGGATTTGGATTTAAATCTTACAACATTCCAATATATTGATGGATTTGGATGTTATCACTTTTGTTTAATCAGATTTGGAATTGATTATTTTCTTTTGAACTTCTTTGCAACATTCAGTTCAGTTTTGGGACTGCACATTACTGTATTGATAAGAGTTTCTCAAATCCATTGAAATTGTTTATTGTGTTTGTTTAAATGCTGAGTCTTGTCTCTTACCAGCGAAACAAGTCTGCTCCATTGACTATCATGTCATCAAACTTCCAGAATTGGTTGGACATTCATTGATCCAATCCCTTTTCTTGACTCATCATTGTTATACCTTACATATACTAACATTTAGCACAGTTTATCATTATTTATGTGCGTAGCCCAGTTCTAATTATTTGTTTGTGTTGCATTCTTGTTGGTCTTCTGGTTTGATATCTTACACACTATTGCTAAGCTTAACAGAGTTTCTCATTCCATTGCTGCCAACAGTGAAAGTTTTAAATCTCGATGGTGTCAATTGTTATGATGTTGTGATACAGTGGTTGAGCATAAGTTAACTTCATTTACTCTCCAAACTATTTATTTGTCTCTGATTTGGATTACATATGAGTGTTGCAGCCACAATTATGCATCGTCCTGGGCCAACCAAAGAGAGAGTCGAACGGATGACCCTCAGCATAACAGCAACAGAGATTCTCCATTCAACTAGGTTCCCTCTTCTGTAGCTGCTACGAATTCATCATTAGGCCTATATGTGGAGTAATCATGTCACCACATTACTTCCCATTTCGCAAGCTCAAGATGACCTTCAACAGTGCATTGCAGCCACCGACATGTAGGGACCCATTTGCACTTTACTGATATCTGGAAAAGACTCAAAGTAACAAAACTAGGCCCACTGCCATGATCACGATTTGCAAATGCTATAGTAAACAACGATGAGGTGTCAACATATTGTGCCCTGTTGACCCCTCAGTGAAAGCAGTCTCAGGTCTACCTCTGTGTAAGTTGGGGACACTTGATCCTTAACATGTAGCATAACATGACTATGGACAGTTATAACAGAAAATTTGCACTAATCTTAATCATCACTGAAGCAAAAAATGCTCATTTCTTTGTGTGCAAACAAACTGGGTTTGTCCATAAGAAGCTTAGAGATTTTGTAAAAATGATTCTGACTTGAGTCTTGGGTCATTAATTGTGACTTGAGTCGAGGTGAGTCACCATATTTTTTCCAATGTGACTCGAGTCCGAGTCACAAAAAGCGTTACTTGAGTCATGACAAGGCAGTATGAAATAACTTTTTTCTTGTCATTTCTCAGACCTTTAAGTATCTCTTCTGGTGCCTAAGTTTTACATAAGCGACACAACGTGGGTGGCTAGAAAACGCTGTACTGAATTTGATCATTGTTGTCACTCACCTTTATGTTGGAAAACTACAGGCATACTGTATGCTTACTACTCATGGACTACACTAGGAACATAGTTAAAACTTGCTTTCCATTTCAGAAGGGTTTAGAATATGGCATCAGTTACGAGTTTTCCATATTGCATTACTATTTTCTCACTACTGCTATTCCTTTGGAGTCTGACATCAAGCATTAAATTGCTTAACTTCGAACAAAAACAGGCCTATTTTGCACAGGCACACAGCAAATAGATAACTGTGCTGGCAAACAAAGGGGCTAAGTTTGTGATTACCTAAGTAAGACTAGGCTGTTCCCATCTTTTATTCTGTGACTGGATGCTTGCGTCCTACACCAGCGGACAACCTTCCAATCCTTGCGGGCATCCAACCTACTGAGTTTTGTCGCAATGGAGCTACACTATCTATAGTGCGCCGTGCCATGGAGTCTGGACATCTGCTCCACTCAGCACTCACTTGTCCATCGAGTGCAAACGCACAGCGCCTCAAATCAAGTCATCCATTTGTACCCGCCGCACAACATCTCATCAGTTCATCTGACAACAACAACATACATGCGGCGCAGTGGGCGGATCACCAATGGAATTCGGAGTGGGCAGACAATCCCACAAGACTCCGCACTTTCATCCCTGACACCAGGACCCATCCCCCGGAATGACCCTCTCAAGAAAAGCCTTCGTCCGGCTTAACCCCCTCCGCACTGGTGTTGGACGTTACCGCTCCTGCTTGTACAAATGGGGTATGACCTCCTCTGTGACCTGTGAGTGTGGGGCAGAAGAACAAACCGTTGACCATGCTGTCTTCCAATGTGCAATCCATCGACCTCCCCATGGACTGCACGGGCTGACTGTTCTGGATGATGATATAACCGAACGGCTGCTCAACACCTGCCCTGAGATCTAGTGCGACCAAGCAGTGGTTTGAACAACTAGCTCAAAAGAAGAATCTCTTATCCACAAGAAATGACATAAGAACAGTATCATGGAAGAATATCATTCTAGATATTATTCAGCAAGTGAGTGCCACCGGGCTTTACCAACGTGCAAATTCTGTGTTCAACAAGGTGTAAAGCATTGTTCAGACCCTATTTTAGAAAAGTGTGTTTTCAGCATTTTCTTAATCGGAAACAAAAAATATATGGGTTTGGTGAAAGCAACCAAATCCGTTGGTCAACTTGGATCAATGTTTTTATCATGACTATTGCAAACTTAACACTTTAACGACCGCGCGCGCCAACATATTGGCGCGCCCTTTTCTGGCCATAAATCGCCAGCTGCTAGAGCTAGAGAGCTGTTCAAACCCTCTATGGATTCAGCAAGTCTTCTAGTTGACATAAAAAAAAACATTTGTTTTGGGTTTGAGGTTTTCTGGGGGTAATGTCACAGGTAGGGATGTTTTTGTGTTATTTTGGCCATCTTTGCCTGGCCCTGGGCGCTGTCCCAATGGGCCATTTTTTGGACTCAAAGTTTAGTTGAAAACTAGGGCAAAATCTGCGTCTATAGAGCCCTTGATTGAATTCCTAGCATATCGGGAGCGAAAATTATGGCTCATGAACCAAAAATTGACCAAAATTTTGCTCCCTCAAAAGCCACTCTGAGGGGCATTTCTCCCCAGGCAATAACTCGCTGTCAGATTGAGCTCAAGAGCTGTTCAAACCCGCTAAAGACTCGTGAACGTATGTAGTTTGCAATAAAAAAAAACTTTTCAGTTTAGGATGTCTGTTTTTATTTTAATGCTTACATGATGATAGGATGTTTATGTTATTTTTTGCTGACGTCAGCATTTTTGCCCGACCTCCATTTAAGACCCGCAGGAGTCATTTAAATGACATTAATTTTTGTTTTAGTTAAGCTGTTTTTTGGTTACATTTCGGGACTTTGAAGGGTCCGAATGGGTTTTTAGCGTTCCTGGTTCCAAGATTAGGGCCAAAAAACATTAAAATAAAATAGGGAAATCCCCCAAAAGTATTGAGAAATGCCCCTTACCAATTAGCTGTTTTTTGGCCTAATTTTTGAACCAGAAACACTAGAAAGTCAATCAAGGGCTCTGAAAACGCGTATTCTCGCCCAGAATCCTAAAATACTGTGAGCCAAAATATTGGCACATGGGATCGCAAGATGACGTCATATGATTAACCAAAAAACATGCCCTTGTCATGACCCTATTGGCCCAAACCCCCCCAACCAAATAAAAAAAAAATTTTATCTATACTACGTGACGCCAATAGTCATTACAGGGTTTGAACAGCTCTCTAGCTCAATCTGCTGCCGAGTTATGGCTGGCCAAAGTTTGCCCTGAAAGAGCAAATTATGCCTTTTATGAAAAGTTTTGAATTGGCCAAAAACTGGGTTTTTGACCCATAATTTTAGCTACTGGGTTGTGGCCCAGGGCTAGGCAAAAGTGACTAAAATTTCTAAAAGATGCCCTCATTGTGACGTTACCTCCAGAAAACCCCCACCGAAAATGAAAAACGTTTTTTTTTAATGTCAACTGGAAGACTTGCTGAATCTGTAGAGGGTTTGAACAGCTCTCTAGCTCTAGCGGCTGGCGATTTATGGCCAAAAAAGGGCCGGCCAATCGCGGTTGTTAAAGGGTTAATATAACTTCAGCAGCATTTGAAATACTTGTGATGATTAGTGCATTTAACGTTTCTGACATCTTCGCACCTTGATGTTTACGAGTGCTGTTGCTCTTATCTGCCACTGTGTGGTTCTAATCACATTCAGATGGAGAACAGTGTCTCAGGGTGTAATTGAAGATTAGTCTCTCCATTTGAAAGAGACAAGTAATAAATCACTGACATCTAAGTTCATGACATTTTCTACTGAAAACCATTATATACAGTGAGGCTACAACTAAGTTTGTTTTTTCGATCATAGACAGAATTTTGTTTAAACGACTGAAAAAAATGAGTCAGTTTGGTAACAATGTCTGAAAATATTGACAAGTGAATACTGTTATGGTGAGTTTTAATCCTATATTAAGGGCCCAGGAGGGTCAAGGGGGGCATAATTCCCCAGGCACCAAACCATTGTGGGAGGTGCCGAATGGCTGTGGGGGAGTGGAAAAGTCCCAACAATGTCATAAAAATTTCTTCAATGCAGTACATTCACTTCCAAAAGACCACAGGTCTGAACCTGGGGGCACCAAATTTGCTTCTTGCCTCAGGCGCCATCTAACCGTGTGTTATGCCCCTGTATGGGGCAAATGACTGAAATGTCTCAACAAAAGAAACCCAGGGCTACCAACATGCTTGACTGGAATAAAAGGCTTTTTTGAAGTGTGCTAGTGTATGAGAGGCGAAAATTTGTTGTATGGCTGCAAAAATTATATCTATCCATATGCCACTTTCACATTTTCGTATAATAGACAAATCTTGCCTTGGCTACCAAGGCTAATACTAAATCACTGAGAACAAGAAAATGATCTTGCAAATTCAAAATCACCACATGCAGGAAAATGTTGTGGAAAACCTTGTGTGTGCGAAAAGTAACACTTTTAGTATTGGGTGTTATTACCCAAAAACAGGCTGTATACCAGGCAGTATATGAGAATTTACCATGTTTATGCCAGATTCATAAAATACCTTGCAATTGAAGCCAAAACAAGGGCTTCAATTTGTTACATCCTCCATTTCACTTCATAGTTCTCGTACATAAATGTATGCAATTGGTCTTATCCAATAATTAGTAGAAAGCATTATCCAACTCTGACAAGCCACATCTCATGACCCATTTGTTTACAGGTATATTTGTCTGCAAACAAGTAGAGTAGAAATGTGGGTATGGTGAATAGCATCTTTTGCAAAGCATTTAGTCAGAAAAGTTTTCATCAATGAATGCGTCCTGAAAAATTTGGAGCATGCCATATTTTTGCATTTGTCCATAGCTATCAATGTTAGACTGCTAAAGCCAAATGGGCTTTATTCATTGGATGTGGTTTTATCTTGTGATATCAGCTGAATGTATTTCGTGAAAATTATCCAAAAATCAATTGAATATGTTTGATGAAAATGATCCAAAAATGTTTTGACTAATTATGTTTTACATGTTATATATTTCTCATGTGTAAACTTTTGATGTGCATTCTTCACTTTAAATGAATTACTACTCAATGCAGGAATTACCATAATACCCCAGAAAGTTTGAATTTTTTATATATATTGAAAACTATTGAACGCTTTTCCATTGAAAGCATGTATATTGAAAACTTTTGACTGTGACCTGGTTGAAAGTCAACCAAGATGGGACTGGGGTGCAAATAGAATTGCATTCCATGCAGCTAACAAAGTCTGCAGAAAAAACAGCTGTGCGTGGTTGAATTGCAGCATTTAGTGGGGTTATGTTTTCTCTTAATTTGAAAGATAACAAAGTTATTGCATAGTGCATTGTTTGTTGCATTGTAAGGTGTTACCACACATACATTATTTCAGTGCTTCTGCAACCAATTTTAAACTTTGAACCCCTGGATTAGATTAGCTGCCAGGAAAAGGAAATGAAGCAAGCACATAGAAGTATTTTGGTTTCAACTTCAAGTTTTAAGTTAAAATTGAATAGTCATACTTTGAACTTGTCTTGGTTGGAAAAGTTTGATCATTATTTTGTGATAAATATTATCAGCAATCTTATATGTAATGAATTGATGCATTGAGTTATGTGACATTGATTTCCTATTTAAAAAAATTACTGATAGATTTGACTGCATTGTGTTCGTGAATACTATTTACTTGCAATGAATTTCAAAACGTCTACAATTTATTTATTTAACAACAATGTTGCAATAGGCACTAGCTTGAATGGTAGAATTTTGTTGTTTCATAACAAGCTTTCATAGAAACAATAACACAATAAATTTACCAACGAGCATACAAAAGCACAGAAGTTTGCAGCAAGTATAATCAGAATCTATTATAGGATTCCAGAAAGTCATCAACAGTGCTAAATACAGCAACTGAAAATTGGGATCAACACATATGGTATACCAAATGCAAATACAACAGATCAACAAACTCACCAAATGCTCATGCATTGCAGCAAACCCACATTTGGTGAGAATTCCACAAATACTATTGTAAAGTGCTGCACGACAGGTGCTGTGAATGTTGTAATGAAACAAATAACAATTTTTAAACAAATGCTGCAATCTCTTGAGAAAGAAGATGTTTTGGCTTTATAACCTGAAATTTCCAATTTTCCATTCCACATGAAGATCACTTTATCAAAGTCCATGGAACTTGTTTAAAAATTTAAAAATTTGGTGAAAAATGAGTTTGAAAACAAATTGTTATAATACTCACACAAAAGATTAAAACTGTAATGTTAAAAAATGTTTCTTAAGCCTTCTACCTCCGCATAATCTGACTGAAGGAAAGTGATGCATTGCTCTGGCTATAAGTATTTATATTACAGTAAAAGCAGCATGCAAATGCTCACTAAAGTCTGGTGAATTATGCCAACATAAATGCTGTTAATGACTGATGTTGATTCTGTTTTTGTCAATTCCAACTTAGTTTCTGTAAGATCTTATGTCACAAATTATTTGTTGAAAGTGTTTGCAAATTTTTGTGACTTATTTAGTTGGAAATATGTTCTACCAGAAATCTGTTATTTTGTTCATTGCTGTATTGTGTGTTGTCCTGGAAATCTAGTTTAATGGGCTAGCTATTAAAGTAAGGGAGTATCAAGTTGGATATAGTAGCAGTGGACAAGGAGATAAATTTAATACGTTTCTTACTGCTTAGTTTTCAGTGATAAGGTAACCTGTTACCAAACACTGAATCTATTTGGATGGGTTCCAGAATGCTTTGGGAAAAAACACAAGGAAGTGTGTTTGTGTCTAGCAGTGATGCAAACAAAAACAAGCAAGATGGCAAAGTGATTGTAGATGATGTTCTGTGTTTCCTTTACAACCACATGCTAAATTTAAGCTCACCAGCCATTCGCCGCCTGTGCCTGGAAACTTACTCATCATCTGACATCACTCAAGCATACAATATTATTGTCAATGTGCTGACTTCCATGAACAAAAGTGTGGCTGCACCTGAAAATGTTAGTGCTTTTACCAAGGACGAAAAGACCCTGGAAGATATCTTGTTTCTACTCAAGAAGGAAATGCTTTGTCTGCCACAGATAGTATCAACAGGTCGGCATATACCACGTTACAAAAGCTACCAAGATGTGCTTTGTATGTCATCACTCCTTGATGAAATGCAAGAGTTAAAACAACTTGTAAAAGATATGCATTCTAAGCTGTATGTTGAGCTTTTCACAGTGCGCACAGAGTTACTTTCTATTAAAATAAAGCTTCAAGCTGAAGGAGCACTGCCTCAAGACCTAAATATTCAAGCAGAGACAAGGGGAAGTGATCAGTGTCCAGGTATGACCACAAGGTTTGATGTGCCATACCAGCTTTTTTGTAGTTGCTGCTGGTCAATAGTTTTTCTTGATGTTCTTTTTAGCTGCACTAATGAAAAAATGATCAAAAATTTTTATTTTTGACGGAACTTTATATTAACACAATCAATCGGCACCAAGGTACAGTCTAGAACATGGGTCCCAAACATGCAACCCACACATGGGCTGCATGTGGCCCACGATGTGTTTTGGGAAATTATAGATGAACTGTTGTAATAGCTGAACTACAATAAACCAATCCTAAAATGGCTTTTCAGTTCAATGCCAAAGCCTAGCAAGGATTAAAAGTGTTCTTTGAATAGGATTGTTGCTTACTGTATCATGTTTTTGCATATACTCTGAGAAAGATAAATTAATCAATTTGTGTTTATTTTTTGAAACTGTAGTCAGCATCATTGCAACAAAATCAATGTTTTTCACATTTTGCCACTTTCGTACCTTTTGTGCTATTGAGCGAAACAGCAATATCAACACTGTTTCCACAAGGAGATACTGCTTTTGTTCAACAATTTATGCACTGCTGCTTAAACTGTATTGATCAAACTGACTAAATCCTCAGTACTGTACAGTAGAACTTGTGCAACAATTTACTTTCATTGCTGCTAAGGGAGCAATGGTTTATACTATGCTTACTTTGAAGCTTTCATGGCTCAACAATTGGCTGCTTATGTCAACTGCATTCCCATTCGGCCGTAAAAGATTATGTATTGGCTTCACATAGCCGAGTTTACACTTCAAACTGTTAAGAAAAGTTGCAACTGTTGTTATAAACAAACAAAATATTCTGCGGGGCTGATAAAAGCATTGCTATAGGTCAGTGGTTCTTAATCTTCTTTACATATCTTCCCCTTTTATCAAACAAGATTACCAGATTTACTCCCAATACACTCAATGCTGCTCATTCATTGAAAATATGAAATTAACAAACTCTTACAGTTTAGAATGATTTATAAAAATTTACATTGTCTGCAAATTATGGTAGACTAAATTTACCCCATTAAAAAATGAAATTTACCCCAGGTGAAGAACCACTGCTATAGGTGAAGGGATGATATAGCCAAAATCGTTATAGTCGAACTCAACTCTACATGAAAGGTAGGAATTAAATATGCTGGGACTGGCGAAAAAGCATATTATAGGCAAACTGTTATAGCCAAAGTCTTTGTAGGTGAATTCTACTGTATTTAGTTTATTCACTGTTGTTTAAGGTTCTCGGCCAGCTAGTGACCAAGTTCCTTTCAAAAGAACATACAGATGGATAGGAAATTATTTTCCTATATAACTAAAGATACATTTTGCAGGAAATAAGATGCAGATTATCTCTTCCTAAGGGTGTTCCTAGTAGGTTCAGATACTGCCATTGTTGCATCAGAATCAAAATGAGGCCCTCAGGTTGTCATAATGTGGCCCTCAGGTTATTTTGTAGGTCCTTATTTGGCCCTCGGAGCGATTTGAGTTTGAGACTCCTGTTCTAGAGCTAGAACATACTTAGTTTTTTGGGGCATATGGCCAAGGTACATCCCAGATTTTTCTTTGCCAAAAGTGCCACATTAAACCTTGTCTCTAGTATAGTGGTCCTTAACACGTTGAGAGCCGGTCTAAGATATATTCGTACTTCGATTTCGGCCTAAAAAACAGCAATTTTTGGTTGCCTTACCAACGCCCTAGCTCCTCTGCCGATTGCGCTAGAGAGCTGTTCAACGGCTCAAACGGATCAGCCAGTCTAGTAGATTGCACTCGAAAAAATATTTTTTGCCTGGGTGGTGCGAGTTTTTGTGAGTGACGTCATAAATGGAGGACTTTTAGGCCACCTTGGCCCACTTTGCCTGGCCCTGAGCGCCAACCGTTAGGTGGTAGTATTTCGCTGAAGTTTTTACTGGAAACTAGGCTACAATCCGAGTCTTTTGATACTTTGGATGACCTG
>Ga0210059_1008216_pt1 | contig 16508 bp, 15 predicted proteins | sample Ectturendosymbi2_FD_188042 | JGI IMG/M metagenome (GOLD analysis project Ga0210059, IMG submission 188042) | Ecteinascidia turbinata endosymbiont from Florida, USA - Sample 2 (SPAdes) (version 2) | ecosystem: Host-associated > Tunicates > Ascidians > Unclassified | place: Key West, Florida...
ACAACTTTGCCAGACGAGTACAGGTTTGCTTGCAACGAAATGGTGGACATTTGGAACACATCTTGGGAAAGCCATAAATTGACTAAAAATCGACAGAAATAGTTGAAACTCTGGTGAATGGTCTTCCACAAACTGAATAATGTGTGGTTGTAATTTGAAATAAATAGCTTTTTAATCAAAGTCACAATTGAAATTTTCATGGGTACACATCTTTTTGGGTCACCCTGTACAAGGATCGATTCGTTGTCCAGTATCCAAGTTTAAGGCAACTCAGGGAAAACCGATAGTTTCGGTTATGAAACGCTTGTACTAGCTCGTGCAGGACACAAGGAAATAACGGAGAGAGGGATAAGGTTTCACACAAGTTTTGCATTTACTTCAAGGCATGGCATCAAGATCAAGACAAAAAGCCGTCCAGAAGTGAGAGAGCGACTTGACTGACGGCGGGAAATGTTTTCGTGAGATTTTTCCACCGAAGCTCTCCGTTATTTGGAACTTTCATTCAACGGAATAGAGATACTTGAAACAAACGAGCATTACGCACAAAAAAGAAAAAGATTATGGTTGGAGATGAACCATAGTTTTCAAGCCATTATAATACGTAGGTCCTATTTCGGGTGGTTCAGTCTCTGTATCGAACAAGTTGTGAAAATATAATGAAAACCACGGCCAATGAAAACGAAATCAACGACATATTGCAGACGTTTCGATAACTCCTGTTATCATCATCAGTGCATTGCAAATTGAACTGCAGTGATCATGCTGCAGGTTCTTATTGGTCAGTCAGGAGAAAAGCGCTGTGGAAAAATGAAAAACGCGAAGGGCTGTTTCGGTAGTGACGTAGTGGCGCGAAGCATTGGTAGTCACGTGACTCAGCTGGATACGCGCCGATGGCGGTGGCACGTGACGTCATGAGTGAGGCATGAAGCTCAGATACAAGTTTAAAATTCGTGTACCAAAGGTTGTGGAAAGTTAATGTGTGGTTCGATAACCTGGCCTCCACACTGGTGGCACAAGCGAATCAATCGGTCGAACTTTTTCCAGGAAATCGATTTCACGAATCTTATTCAGCGTTAGATTTCAGGACTAGGGTTAGACGGATAGTTGTAAAAATTTGTCATCCGGGTAACGGATATATCTTTTGTAGCAACGAGTCCGCATGCACTAGTTGCCTTTTCTGCTTCCACAGAAGTGGGCTGCATGGTAAGCAGAGCTTCGTAAAGACTTTGAACCACAGGTACCACACTTTGTCCTCTCGCCATCTGTTGAACGTTGGAAGTAGCCCCTACACAGGGTTTTCACTTTTGAAACGTTTGAATTCCATTTCAATGTTGTTTTTAGACACTTAAAAAGCATAGGCCAATCACTCGACTCGAAGCGTTTCGACTGAATCTCTTTGTTAATGCCGGGAGGTTTAAAATTTTACTGTCGCATATCAGTTGCATTGTGACGTAATAGAACGACTTTCCCCCGACATTCTAGAGCAGGGGGTCCTCAACATTGTTCCCGTTAAGTACCCCCGAGCCATAAAACAATCAACCCAAACCCCCAGTAAGCTGACAAAATCTACGCGGAGTTTTCAATCGGGACGCATTTTCTTCTAGTAAAGGATAATATAGCAATACATGAAAAACTCAACTGCCATCCAAGTACCCCTGGAAATCTTCCCGTGAACCCCTGGGGGTCGCAGGTTGAGAAACAGTGACCTGCAGAATATATGCCATGAATAGTAAATAAAGGTTTTAAGTTCAGCGTATCACTGTAAGATAACTGTGGGATGATAGGCCGCCCGCAGCTGACAACAAGGTAATTCCAAGTTGCTTAACGTCATACAAACATAAAAAAGCAGTAATAATGTTACTCCTTTATTATTCGGTTAACCGACAAAATGTTATCCAGATATCGGATAGCCGAAAATGCCTTGGTTAACCGATATCCGGATAGTCCAAAGCCTATTCAGGCCTGAGGATGCGTCGCGTTACCTTACATCGGTTTCTTCAAAAAACTTTTGTGGATTGATTAGCTTTTGTCGCCTGTGTGGAGCTTTGTTACTTGAATACAGATATGTGCAAGTTTGAATCATCGCAAAAAGATGAAAGCAGAGCCCAGTTGGCTGATTCCTGGAAAACTTGCTGCAAAACTAGTGTTTTTAATTGAGTAGTTCGACAGTATGGAAAGAAAAAAACGCAAAAAATAAACCGTCTGCACTTCAATAAAGCGAACGATTTGCAAACTTCGTAGATCTTGCTCAAGACGCACCGGAAGTAAAAGATGTCTTCCTGCAAGCATCTAAACTACAACACACAACACTTGAACAAGCCTTCACTGCCGAAACAACCCCACCTGGTTGCCATGAGCAACTGAAGTTGCGTCGAACAGCCAGGAGGCGTTGCCCTCGCTGCCGGAATAGTGCACGGTGTACGTTATGTTGTGGCCCTTCGCTATCTCGAATCCGTACGGGGAGCTGGTTGTCACACTCACGTCTGAAGAAAGAAGAAGCACTGCCTAACATCGATTGGAACCACGCAGAGACAAGCGTGCACGGGGTGCGCAATCATCGCAGGAGGGTGCGCGTATGGCGTTCGACCCCTCAGACCTTAAAATGACCCACCGTTCTGTTACGCACATAGTGGCCAGAAGATTGGGCGATTGGCGGCAGGGAAGGGGAGGGGTGCCGTCGCAAGACAGTCGCGACGCCAACCGCCATGTTTGTTCGGGAATACAAACCGGGAGCTTGTGCTTAGAATTTGTAAAACTATATCCAGCTATTTTTTGCAGAGTTTTGGTAAAAAAAATTGCAGGCTTTTCTCCACAAAATTCCGAACTGTTCGGATTTTGTCGAGTTCGACCTTACACCCAAGAAAAGTCATAAAAAAAACAATAACGAGACTAATAGGATTGCACTTCATAGCTAGGCAGGGGGGAACGGAACAAGAGCAGGCGGGAGAACGGGGCGAGTATTCCATTCGTCAGCCCAGTATGGCTTCACTTACCAAAGAAAACGTGCACATAATGTTTTGCTTCAAGTCAAACGCCATACGCACACCGGTACAGAAGAGTTGCTAAGTCTCTTGTAATATGCTTGGATCAAAAACACAGCAACAGCATATAGGATGAAAGTTCAAACACAAACAGCCAATGCATCCATCTCAATTGCACACATCCCTCGGACTCGATGCTGCAAGTATGACGATCAGATATTTTTAAGTTTGTTTTTTGTTTAAACAAACAAAGCCAAAGATTTAAATAGTTTCGTAGTTTCAAAAGAATAAATCTTTATTCGACCAAACCAAGAAAGTAGATGCTTTTTAGTTAAATCCTTAAAATACATCAAACTGAATAAAAAATAAAAGGTTAAAAGGGCACCGTTAAGTCTTGTTCACAAGCATGTTAAACGTTGCACTGACCTGACACAGGGTCTTGTACAATCACTGTCGTGCTTGCGTTCATCGCGCTGACCAGGTTCGAGGCCATCAGGGTTACCAGGTAGTCCTGTGCGTGGTTGTATGTGTGCTGCAGATTGCCTGCGACGTTTACACATGCAAAGATCACTCGCATGCAGTGCACGAATACCACCTTGCATTTTCAAGTTTGCTATTTGCCTTTTATTGTTGTTACTACGGATTGTCATGACAACAGAAGTTCTGTGATCTATTTTAACAACGTCAACAGCAAGAAAAGCGACGTTTCAAAGTTGCTACCGTTGTCAACGTCACTTCTCGATATGATGTAACAAAGGCACGCCGTAAGCCTGCAACATCGATGACAACAAAAAGAGAGTTTGATAAAATAAAGAAACAGAACCAACAACACGAGAACGCGCTGGTTTTGTCTTGCCAGAACTTACAGCGTATAAACGCGAAAACACTGAGCAAAGCGCAAACATTGTGTGAATAACGTGGAAAACATCTTGAAACAGGTTATAGAAAGTGACAATAATTGTAAATGCCGTTGGCCCTGCTGGAGGTACCAATGGAAAAAGTTATAGCAGCGGTGAAAATTATACCGCGCTTCACCATCTAACCACCCGGTGTCGCTCCTACCTGGTGACGACATACCTGGTGACGACATACTTCGGCATTTGCGATGAACAAATTTACACTTTGCGCAATCCGCTAGATGTTTAATGTTCGCTACCAGGACACTGACGAAAGGTGTTTTAAGGTGTTGTTGATTAAAATGCAAGCGGTGGATTTGTATTGATTCGATAAATGCTGCAACGGCTGGAAAGCTATCACAACACCAATGCAGTCAGGCATGACCGTCCGTATAAATGTTTTAAAACTAGGTTTCCCGCGTAATCTCAATTTTCGTTGCTGCACAGAAGGCTTCAAATCGCTTTCAGAAAGCCACATACACATAAACAGTACGGCAGACTCGCGTACCGTTCGCGTTGGTTAGGTTTTGTGACGAGCCGTCGCCGAAGAAAACCTTGAGATCGAGACCTGCAGAATCGCTGCTGGCGTTGTAGATGAAGCTGTGGCTTTGACCAGTCGCTGTCGCACTTCTTGGATGGGTGGAAGAGATTTGCACGAAGCTGATCACTTCTTGCACACACACAGTAAAATCCTGCCGAGCATAGTGGAAAGTTACTGCGCTGTGGTAAGGTACAGGTCAGAACTCAATAATCGGCGTTTGCTGTGAACGAAAACTGTGGTTACGACTCTCACCTGCAACTTTACTTTGGTTCTCCGTCAGGTCATTTAAAGCGAATATTACCCGCGTTGAAATCAGTTTTAATGAATTTCAGGCTGACGATGTATTGTAGGGTGACGATGTATTGTAGGGTGACCATAAGCGTACGGAAAGGCATTTTACCGGGGGGGGGGCGAAACAATTTGCCCTGAAAATAACAATTTTCCCTAAAAATAAGCAGTTTGCCCTGAAAATAACGTTTTAGTTTAATCCGAATGGGGCCTGAAACCTCTTGTAAATCTGTTCTATACAGTTGAATTCGATTATAACGGCTTTGTCTGGAGCGTCAATTCGCCCATAACGTTACATTTTGTTTGGTCGCGGTGGCATCTTTTACATGCATTTCAATTCGCTTATAATGTCAAATTGTCAATTCGGCGACAACGTTCTTTATGCAATACCCTAGAGGTGCCGTTATTGGCAAATTCTGTCGTCAACTTGCTTGTTAACTCAAGGTGTTGACGTTTCCTTGCGTGTTGTGTTCTCCCAGACAGGAAACGTTACGGCAGGGGTCACCCATGTGAGGCCCGTGAGCACCAGGTCGCCCGCAAGGACCATGTAGGTTGCCCGCGGGCCTGTTCTAAAAATAACATTAGCATGATCAATGTCTTCACCAATAATAAAATAATGGAAGGTAAATCGAGCAAAATTTTTATTTCAGAAGTGCGTAATACACACTTGTATCAAACTAGTAACCCTCCGCATTAATCGGTACACAAGAAATAGCTCGCAGTTTCAAAAAGTTTGGCGACCCCTGCTTTACGGTAATTGCTTTACTGATACAAACAGGTACACGACTTCGATGACGCAACGCAATGTTTCAAAAGCGACGGTTCCGGATCGTACGGTCTGACTCCTTGAACCTTCCGGTGTTATCGCTGCTGTGCGCTTGAACAAGGCACTTAAAGATGCGCACTCAAAGGAGCCAAGCAATGTGCACGTCCGTGCTGCCCGCTTCTAATACTCCTGTTAATAAAAAAAATCTATAATCTTAACACTGCACCTCCACCCAAACGAACAAAGAAGGAGTTGCCGAATTCTTATATCAAGCTGTTGAACTACCGACATCCGATTGCTCGATTCTTACAGAAAATGAGGGCTTGGTCCAGATCACAGTCACTATAACTAATCACGACTTTGGTCCAGATTACAAACTACACTAGTCCAAATTACACAGATCACCCCCAAGTGAATATGTATTGTATTGAAAATGTTTTAACCGTTCACGATTTTTGAGCAACTTGCGCTTGCCCTGAAAAAACAGAGTTGCCCAGAAATTTTTCACTGTATTGAATATACTTTTTACATTCAGGATTTTTAACAACTTGCGTTTGCCCTGAAAACAGAATTTGCCCTGAACTTTTTCACTGTATTGAATTTACTTTTTACTAATCAGGAGTTTGAGCAACTTTGCGCTTGCCCTGAAAAACAAAGTTGCCCTAAATTCACTGTATTGAATATATTTTTTACATTCAGGATTTTTGAGCAACCTGTGCTTTCCCTGAAAAACAGATGGTGACCTGAAAATTTTCACTGTATTGAATAGCCTTTTTATATTCAGGATTTTTGAGCAACTTGTGCTTGCCCTGAAAACAAGTTGCCCTGGAATTTTTCACTGTTCAAGCCAGGGGGGGCGGCCGCTCCCCCCCGACCCCCCGCCTCGTACGCCTATGAGGGTGACGACGTATTGTAGGGTGACGATGTATTGTAGGGTGACGTATGTTGCGCGACCGAATGTACGGGGTCGTCGGTCGATTACGATTCCACGGAGATCTCTAGTAGCTGAGGGGTGAACCTAGTTGTTGCAGGAACACAGGTCAGTGTCCCAACTAAGCAACCTGACGTCTTGACGTTGCCAAGCCAATGCAAGGCGAAATGAAAGGCTCTCACCTGTTTGGCCATTGATAACTCCCTAGTGGCAATCTAAAAGTTTGATTGGCTCTTTTGATTATGTTCAGATATGCAAAACACCAGAGAAAAGTGGACACAGGTTTGAAATTTGATTCAAGCCAACAGTTCACGTCACGCCAAAGAACACTCAACAAGTTCAAAGGTGAGAAACGTAGTTTCACATCTACTCTACTTTAAGATTATGATGTCCTACACTTTCAGCAAGACGTAATGTTTGCATAATGACAACGTACTGATTGTTTAGAAACTTGTTACGTATCTAACACAGCATTTAGTGCACCTTTGAGTGTTGGCCATGACAAAATGCGTGATATACCTACGTCAGCGATCGAATGCATTGTGTAACCTGCGTTGCAGTCATGCCGCCTCCTCAACAAAAATACCAAAATCGTAACAAAAACCACACTCCATTCAGGAATGAATCATTCCTAATAAAAAGCATACGATACCCGTCATCAGCCAGACCTACCTTCGTGCGGTTCTCATTCGACAGTAAGCTGTGAGCGACCACTCTCGCTTGGTGCGGGCCTGCAGACGAGAACACGTGACTCGTTCGTGGTTCGGAGGTCACAGTGGTGCTGGCGGTGGTGGCCAGGTCAAAATCCCACTCGAACCGGAATAAACCGGATCTGCGAAGTCAAGAGGAATATTATTCATGTCAGTCTGCTGTGACCCAACGAAGACCACTTGCTGTCCGGCACATACCTGTTGGTAGGCATGACAACTTCCACCAAAGCGCTGCCGCCAACTTGATAGCAATCTTCAACGACGACAACCTCCGAGATTTCGAACTCGAAAACTTGAATCTGTTGAACAGAGACACGTGTGAAGGAACTTGCGCCAAGCGTTAAAATAAACAGAACTTTGCCCAAGACATCCCGAGTTATAAAACATTATCGGCTGCTATGATTTACAGCATGCTGCATACAGCAAGCTGGTAGAACTTATGCAAGCTTGACAATGACAGCACGTCAACGCGCCTGTTTATGACAAGCACGATCATGTTTTGTTGACGTCACCCATATACAACACAAGAAATGGGAAATAGTGGCGGGCGCAATCACGCATTTGCAACAAATGTGCTGTGAAGTGTAAAGTTTCACCTGGACAGTCTTTGTCAAGGAAGAGACAGGGTTTACAGCGACGATTGTGACATCATAAACCCCATCGTGCGCATATTGATGTGTGGTGTTCCATTCATTCAGAAAAGCGGAATGGTCGGTTCCACCATCGCCAAAGTCCACTGTCACATTGTTGCCTCCTCCACCACCGTGGATTGTAACCGCGAATCTGGTCGGGTAGCCCAACTCACTCGCTCCATCAGCTGTCACTTCGAGTTCTGTGGATTAGCGAGTTTTCAATTACTTATTCCTTTGTACAACTACAACAAAAGCGTCTTTCTTCAACCAGCAGTCAACCTGTTCTTGCGGCCAGTGACCGAACAAAATTAACTTAATTCGGTCATAATGTCCGAAAATATAGGCTAGTGAATACTGTTTGGCGAGTTTCAATAAAATTATGGGACAAATGACTGAAATGTCTCAGCGAAAAAAAACTGCAGTCAATACATTTTGCATCTTTCTCAAGAAACTTCGTCGCTCTACCCTACAACAAGTGCGTTACTTGAGTCACAAACTTCAGTCAAGCAAGTCATCATTTGCGACTCAGCTCTGACACCCAGTGTACACGGAGTTTTTTAATGCAAACGCAGATTTTGCTTATATAAAAATTGTGCAGTAACAAAAGCTTAACACATAAAAATAGAATGAGTCTATTGCTAAGGAAGCTACGACAACATGGTTGGAAACGCCACGTCCATGTTCCAACCCCCATGGTAAAAGAAAACAGTCGGGTCATCCACACACAGCAAATATTTCATATTTCGTCGCTTTATACAAATGCAAACACCCGAGCTTTTTTCCGCCATTACCATCCTAAGTGCAGAGCGACCCGCATGGTCCGGTGAATGCAATAAACTCACTAGAAATCTTGTCGTAAACTTCAATTAACTTCCACGTCGATAGAGCGTTTATTTGGTTGTCGGCGGTTGCTGTCACGTTGTACACGCCTGCTGCTGAGAAAACGTGCGGCATTGTGACGTCAGTATCGTCTGCTGTGACGTTCGGTGCTGTGCCATCGCCCCAAACAAGCGTTACGGTTGTTGTGAATCGAGGCGAGAAGCTCACAGTGACCTGGAACCAACAGAGGAACAAGTTTATAACATTTCAGCTCGACTCCAAGAGATCTACAACACCATACTTCATTCAACATGGCAGCAGTCTACTGCATCGTGCGTATTATCTTCAAGCGCCTTGTCACCAGCAAATGAACCTGACGTCAACGGGATTCGAAACCATGCCTGCTTGGCCCGAACCTCGAAACTCCAACAACAGGACTTGTGCAGAGGAAAAGAAAACAAAATCCCGGCAATTCTCTGCACCGCCAAACTGCTGCACGCGTCAGAACGCACATTGTACGAATATGTAGTTCCTGTGCAGCAGGGCAACCAACAAGTACATCCGACATGTTACGAAAGAGGGCCGTGCTAGAAGCCGTCCCTGAGCAAAACCTTTCAATTTTTTTCTTGTTTAAGAAGCAACTAACTGAATGATTCCCGCTTAACGAGGGACAAACTCTCGATAAACTTTTTCCGTAATCCACCCTTTTCAATTTTCGCAACGCAAACCCCAGAAGTCCAACACCAACGCATCATTTACCGACGTTGCTTCTCCTGCCACAGCAGTGGGCGGCCGGGAGAGGTCGATTGAGTTCAGCTTCATTCTGACGTCGACCGCCAGCGAGTCATCGCTCAGTGTTTCGTAATCGCTGACGACAGTGACCTGCACAACAAACGCAAATGGTTCACGGCACTGGGTGGTTATGCAGGGTTGCGGGGTCGTAAGGTGTCGGAGGTTTTTGGGTGGAGCCGGAGTCGGATTCCTAACAACACTGGGAGTCGGAGTCGGATTTTTTTGTCCCACTCCGGCTCCGGATGCCCAGTTGGATCATTTTTTACATCATACTCCTAAATTGGGAACTCCTGTTAAAATGGTACAATTTCTTTTGAAACTTTTGTTGAAACAGAGATTTCTTGCTGTGTACCACGATTTCCATTGATTTTAACAGTGAAATTTCATTCCATTTATGTTAAGCAGTCGGAGTCGGAAATTTTGGAAACAAGATATTTTACCTCCGACTCCGCAACCCTGACACCATGTTACCGTAGACACGAAAATTAAAAATCGGCACTTGAAATTTGGTTTTCAATAACCCAACTTAAAAAGAAGTATGCCAGGCTGTGCAAGAACATCGTCAGAAGCCAGCTGGCTCAGAGCTCTGTGCATTTGCCTCGCAGTTCTGAGGTTTGGCGTTCCATTAACATTCCAGCTGTTGCTGTCTGCAAGAAACGTCACACCTACCCTGTTTTTTCCGGCCATAGACCGAAATGTTTTTGAAATGACAGAAAAAATTAAGTCATCTTGGTCAGAATGTTTGAAAATATAGACTAAAAACACTTTTATGGCGAGTTGCAATAAAACTGTGAGACAAATGACCGAAAGGTTTCAGCGAAAACAATAACAGCACCTAGCTGAGGACGTGTATGCAGCATGCTGTACGGCAAAATGTCCAAACAATGTACTTAAAATTAAAAGCACAGCTTTTCTGTGCTTGCCTAGCATGGGCTCTACTAATATGAAGTGGCTGCAATGCCTTCGTTTGCCCAAACTTTCAAGTGAGTCAGTTACTCATCAATTCTCACAAACTTAAACATGAAGTCAATCGAAACAATTTGTTGATTTTATATATACAGTATTTAATGTGTGTTCTACGACATAATAAAGTTTCATTTATACACTCTAAAAGAAACATAATTTTATCAGTATATTTAAAAAATTTCGCAACTTTTTTGCCCAATTTTCTTGAAATTTTGCCCACATTTTCCACAAATCAAAACTGTCGGGGGTGCGCTTGCACGTCCTGCTCCTATAGCACTGACCAACAAATGCAAAAGTGAAGGATTCTTTTACATCCACTTATCCTCTGGGGAGTGTCGCGGAGGGCAATAGCCCTGGGAGGAGTCGAAATACTTCATGGTTTTCAGCAAATCTCTGCTGACTCCACACCAAGACGAGACCAAGTAAAGTCGGAGATGAAGTCACTCCACCTGGTCCTTCGATGACCTCTGGGCCGCTTTCCCAGGGATGTAGCCAGCAGGTCTTGCCTTGCCAGTCTTTCGTGGGACATTCTGGATACATTGCCGGGCAAACGTTACTGGGAACTTTCTATTCGGAGAAATGGTTCAACATTCAGGGCATTGTGAATTTCACAGCTGCGCACTTTGTTGCATAACGACAACCCATCAACTATTCGCAAAAACCCCATCTCAGCTTCTTGTATATCTGAGATAACACTCTTTCAGTCATTGTGTCCAAGATTCATGACCACAGGTGAGGATCGTAACAAAGACCTGCTCTAAAAACTGACAGCTTTGCGGTGTTTGAAAGCTCACATTTTGTGACCACAGAGCGATAAAGCTCACGCAGAACTGCGTTTGCTTCACCAATCCATGTATCAATCTCCTTGTTCCGTCTTCTGTCACTCGTCAATACCACGCGAAGGTACTTGAAGTGGATTGTGGCAGAAAAGTGTTGCGGTTCCTTGTGGGAGGAGATTCGAACACGCAACGGAAAGAACGCCAAGTCCGCAAGTACAACGAGCAACAATAGAGATTCCCTGCTCGACCAGGTTCACTCCATGTGCGTGGCTGCATTTTGGGAGCACTTCCCGATTGCACGCTCTGGGCGGGACCAAAAACGTCACAAAAGGGACCAAAAACATCCAGGTGCAGCACATGCCGTAAACTCAGAATGCAATACCTCTCCTACACAAATGTGCCCCCAGCAACCCCTTCCCATGGTGCCCCTCTGATATCGCAAATGTTGTTGTGCAAACGGGGCAACTACTTTGTCCAGCGGCATAATTTGTTCAGCAACTAACTTGGGCGGTGGTTACCATGGAATGCGCAAAAACAATCAAACCATCGCGAATCGGTCGTCGTGCACGTCACCAAGGACCGCTATCGCGCTTCAGGCTGGGGAGCCCGTTTGAAAAATTCGCGACAGTCCCCCCCACCAGTTATACACAAGATCCACAAGTGGGGTCCACTTTGTGCCCGCTACGTGTCTGGGGGGCGAATGGGGACAGCACAGAATGCTTCTATTCTGGGAAGCTCGAAATCCAAATGAAATCAAAGATTTTTCCATAACGGGGGAATTTCGTTCACTACGCTGCATTGAAGTCATTCTGGGTTGGGTGAAGAAAAGTGCATTTTTACCCTTACCCCATATTTTACCCTTACCCCATGGCGGGAGCGCAGAAATCTATAAGGACAAAACTTGGCGCAGCAGATGCAAGAATTGGCTTGAAACACCTTTTCAGCCCGAACGTTCGACGCAGTCTTACTGTGAAATGATGCGGTGACTAATAGCGAAGCACAGATTTTTACGGTGCATGGAAAACTCGCACCCGGCTGAAAGTCACGTGATGCCGACACAAGCTTAAATTATAGACGTGAACGTAACTCCACCAGACTTCGACTTCAAACACAATCGTTTGCTGTGGTGACGTAGAGAGTCGTGTGCTTGGGTAGCAAGCAGTTACTCCACGGTATGAATACCTTGAACGGCTGTAGACCAGTTGCAGAGAAAGTCACGTTCAACGAGTTTTCAATCTCAACTTGTGGGCGGGATGCATCAGGCCTGGTGAGGTTGTGGGGGAGTGCGAAGTCTGTTCTTTCCTGTTTGCCATTGATATCCCATTTCACATAAACAGCAACGTCTTCATCAACAAGCACCTAAACGAAAAACATATCGCTTTTTAAAACACAAGGTCCACAACGAATACTGGATATAAACCTTAGAAAACAGAAGCAATCACACGGCGGCTTCTGCTTTTAATTGCCTGTATAAACAAAACAAGCAATGAATGCAGTTTTCATCACAATCATTGGTTACATCAGCAGCACCAGCACGACAGGCAGGCAACTGACGACAGACCGCATAACGGTAGTAGGTATCTAACTGTAGTGGGTCATGCCTACAACCACTGTCAATTTGTATCACGTAGCATCGGCAGTTGATGCCTTGGCTAGAGTGGCTTTGTCAGTAACTGTACAGTGGTGAACACTGTTATTAGCAACGTTTCAGTCATTAGCGTTGGTGCAGCGCTAAGAAAACTGAGTTGCGAAGTGTTCCGCGGTCGAACAAAGGTAGGAACCACTGATGTGGTGAAGCTCCAAACATGGCGAGGACCAACCTTGTTTTGGAAACGAATTTACCGGCGATCCTTAAAGCCCGTCCTTAATCTCGAATAAAAAAAAAAAAAAAAAAAAACAGTTCATAAAATATTCCTTGATAAAAGAACACGGCCATCTTGCTAACCAGGCACGTTCTTCATTCAACAGGTTTTCACAAGCGACCATAAGCAATCAACAACGACAAGGTTCTCATTCGAACGTGCAACTCACGTTCATGTGCAACGTTATTTGAACGTCGCGTTCTGCCACAGATGGCGATGTAACCTGGAGACTTGTCAGCTTGTTCATGTTTTCGACATTAAACGTAATCGAATCATTTCCATTGCTGACATGATTGAAGAGGAACATCTGCGATGGAACGAAAACGGAGTAATCAACCGCATGACTTCTCTTGTCATAAAAAATAATGGGGTACTGGTGGTGCCCGCTCCTGTCCCGCTGATTGTAAAGCGCCGTTGTAATCAACGTAGCTTCAGGCTCTGAGCGCTGCTCCCTTGACTTGACGGTGTGTCGGTGCGGTCCAGCATTCGTGGTGGTTGCTGTCGATTGTGGTGGTGTTGGTGTCGCTGGTCTTTCACCGAGACTACTAATGTTACTTTGTTATGTTGCAGCTCGGTAAGGTTTTACGTTAATAAAACCCGGTTTCAGTTCTGTAATCCCTCGAAAGGTTTATGACGGCACTCAATAAATGCAACAAATGTTTCAATTATTTCACAGCAGTACGGCGAACCTGTACACGTGGTGCCGTGGAACGCTGGATATAATGAAGCAGATCTTGTAAGACCTCATCCATGTCACGTCATACACATGCAGCAAAGTTGACGACACCCACAATTTCAAATCACCAAATTTAAACTATTATACTATAGCACAATTCAAAACATTATAGTATCCCATAATTTAACACCATAGTACAGCATAATTCAAACATTGTTCTGAATTTGTGAAACAATCCCCAACTTTCAGCATGGAAATGCTACAGTTCCTGCGCAATTTTGAATAAAAATTTTCAGACTTTTTCCAGACACAAAACTTTTCCGAATTACATACCCAGATCAAATACAGGCACTATAATAGTTCAAACGATGACAGTCAAATTATCAACCTTATCAAAAGTATCAGGACGAACCATTCTCAGAATGCATATGAAAATTTCAAGTCTGGAAAATTATTTCCTTTTCCCCTACTAACAGATCAGAAACAAAAATTTTTCCAGACTTTTCTACGTTGGAAAATGACCATAACCTTTTTCCCATGCTTTTCCAGACTCCGGAGAAAGCCTGTGCACCTCAGGCAATTTGCAAAGCCGATGGCGCAAAGTAGACAGCATGCAGCAATCTCGATAACATGATCTAAGGGCAATGGAGTCATCCTCACGAGTACAGATCAAGAAGCTGATCAACATGGTTGAAATCAATTCATACCGCTAGTTATCTGAACACTTCCATACAATTTCGCTGTCTATGATTTCTTGCTGGGCATTCCATCAAAATGGTGTCACGAAAAAATCACTCAAGGTGTGCCTGGAATGACAGCTCAGTTAAATTTTTCAATATTCTTACCGTTAATTTATAAGAAGATGGCTTTCTGAACAAAACATTGTAACTTGGCTGAGTCAGTTTGTACTGTACCAGATTGTCGACCATCCATTCTGTTATAACATTGCTCCCTGTCGTATAATACGAGTGAAACGTCTGGAACACAAACAGACAATTTCCCTCTTATATTTCCTGGAAAGTCGATTGAAGTTCAATCAGATTCTATATAATTCTCAAAACACGCGGCGAGCGCCATCTTCAGTAATTCTAGTAATGGAACCTATTTCAATCACCTTAGTATAATAAGAGTTAAAAATTCGAGATACGTTGCACAGTGGGGGCAGGAAACGTACCCTAGATTGGACTCGAACTTACTTCGGGTGATCCTGAGTTAATGAGCTAAACTAGCATTTTCAGCTGTTTTAGCCAATACTTGGCATTCTTCACACTTAAGGCAAGACACGCCGGGCAGAGATTCACTAACGCAGCGCCTCCGACGTTTCGCTCAGGTGACGTTGAGTGCGCGAGGTTACCATGGTTACCACGAGCCTGATGGGTCCAGAACTTAGATTTTCGTTTTTACCTGTTAACAACATCTACTTATTTTCACAAAAATTGTATGTGCGCAGCAAAGCACACATTGCGTTTATTTATTTACCTAAAACACTTTAATGCGGGGTCCGTTTAGAATCGCGTTTATCTTAAAAAACACGAAAACATTAATCCTGTATATTGCAAAATACTGCGTGGAAACGAGTAACGCTCCAGATTGCCATGAATCCCCAGAAGCCGCGTCAGAAAAACACATCTGCACACTGTGAGTTGAAATGGGTCGTAGCTGGGTGAAAATTGATGGATTCTGCAACTGGTCAAATCTAACGTCGGTGAAAAAAACGGCAAAAACATTAAGGGACAATTTCAACTCCTTTCATGAAATAAAAGGCGCCAGACTTGCGTAAGGGCCTGCAACATACCCCTTACTGCTACGTCACGACAATCAATTATTAAATCATTATGCAACGTGTCTCAATATTTGCGGTGGACAAGTGGAACCCAGCCGCCACCTTCTGCGTTCCCGAGATCACCCTCGTGACGCCAGTAGGAACTATTTGAGCCCCAGTGATGGGTTCTTCTGCCACGACTTTGATAGCAATTGTTGCGTTGCTTTCGTCATTCCGAGCCACCACCTGCAATGTTAACGAACAAAGAAGCCATGACGCGATCGCATTGTTACGCCACAAACTAAACACAGGGCATGCAGTGTAAAGTTTGCTAAAGCACGGGAACAGGCAGCAGCGAGCAAGAGGACAAGCCAATCGGCTGTTTCGTCACAAGCAGCACAAACCAAGTCGTCACAATACATCACGTTCGAACTTACACGTAGGGTGGAGTTGCCAGCGTCTGCGAGCGTGAAAGTTGTCTCTGATTTCCTGGTGCACGCTGACCCGGAACAAGTGGTCGTGACCGGTGTGTTTGAATCGTTGTGGAGGTCTGAGACAGACAAGGAAGGTGTCAATCAAAGCTTGTTCACAACAACAGAGCTTTGCTGCTCAAGTCATCTTTGTTCCGATCAAAACGTCGAATCTATTGCGACACGTGGCGGTGATGCGCTTTGGCTGAAACCGGTCAAAACCGGTTCCACAGCAACAGGTTTAGTGCTCGCTGCTCAGCACTCCTGGGTGAAATTTGCTGCAGCCATTTGGTATCAGGCGACATTGTATGGAGCCTCAAGCGCACAGCAAAGTATCAGTCACATCACACTCAACTTCAAATAAAGCCTGTTAATCACTACACACAGCAGGTAGGAGTATTTCCTAACACGCAAGTTGCTGACGTAAGCGAGCAGACACATCAGAGCTCGAAGGGTCGAAGTTCGATCCCAGGTCTCGGTCGATATACAGTATATTCAGTCTTGTCGCCAGGGGTGGGGGGGACCTTGAGGGCTTGACCCCAAGAAATGTAGCAGGTTAGCGGCACGCGATGGTTGCTGAATGCATGGAGTGAGTGATGCAGGAGTGAATGATGCATGGAGTGAATGATGCATGGAG
>Ga0210059_1008217_pt1 | contig 16506 bp, 8 predicted proteins | sample Ectturendosymbi2_FD_188042 | JGI IMG/M metagenome (GOLD analysis project Ga0210059, IMG submission 188042) | Ecteinascidia turbinata endosymbiont from Florida, USA - Sample 2 (SPAdes) (version 2) | ecosystem: Host-associated > Tunicates > Ascidians > Unclassified | place: Key West, Florida...
CGATTTAACATGAAATGGTTATTGCCACTCCTTGTTATTTTGGTTGTAAATTCGAGCAATTATTTCTCTGCTTATCAAAGTGTCAGGGGAGCATTTTTCTTTCCATACATTATCGCCTTTCATTGGTCAACATGTTGGGGTTATTTTTAACCACAACACCCCTGAGCCTCGAATATCTACAGCAAGGGTGCCCAACCAGTCGATCGCGATCTACCGGTCGATCTTTAAATGCCTGGCAGTCGATCGCGGGTGATTTTATGCATGTATAAGGGTTTGCCGAACTACAATAAGTACACAAAGGATTTTCCTGTCCAAAGTAAATTAAGAAAAAAAAAGTTAGAGGAATTGAAATCACCACTAGCTACACAACAGTCTATTTTTACCAAGCCAAATACGAGAGGTAAGGCAGCTAAGATAACATCATATCGAGTTTGCCACATTCTCGATTTGTTTTGTTTCAAAGCTTTGCCAGATTAGTAGATCTCCAGAGACTGAAAAATGTAAAGGGAGATCCTATGTCAGTGAAGGTTGGGCACCCCTGATCTACAGTATGCTTCTAACAACAAGCATGCTCAGACTTCGCATTTGATTGCAGGGCGCGTTGTGTTATTGAAAATTGTCTTTAGTTGATTTCGTTTCTGCTCTGTGCATGTGTAACAGTTGTCGCATTGGAGAAGTTGTACAGTGGGTAGGCCACGGACTCTCTATTTATCAATTGGGCCACATGCTTGAAAAGGTTGAGAACCCCGGTCTTTCACCACTTTTCACCTGACCAAGCGAAATCAACAGGGGTCGCGAGAATTGAGATGTGTCTCCAGGTCCGGATTTCTCAACACCCCTCTAAACCTGCTCAGGATAACTGGGTAGTGCACTACTTAGGGACTTGTTTTTTTTATTTCATATACTTAGTTTAATTTGTGTTCCCACGACTTTTCCTGATTTTCAAAGACAAATGGAATGGTGCCAGAGTTGCTTTACAAAATGTCCCTGAAAACCTATAAACAGTGGTGATTCTAAGGGGGGGGGGGGCTGGGTAGGCCATGGCCCCCCCAGATTTTTGCTTGGCCCCTATTTGGCCTCCAAGTTTTTTTCATTTCCCGTTCAAATTTGTTTGGCTGACATACAGTATAACTTTCGGCCAGCAACATTTTAAACGATAATTTAGGAGCCCTCTTGCTTGCATTCAATATTTCCCAAATGCATGATAAACTGTGTTGTTGTTTTTGACGGCCGAAACATCTTACGCAAGTGATTCGTGACTACAGTGTTAACTCTACCCACACTTGTCCTGACCTGAAACCTCAAAATTTTGTACGGATTTTCTGTAATGATTGAGAAGCAATTCTTTCGCGTATTTCAGCTCTTTGCCCAGGAGGTCAAACATTTCTATCAGAAAAACACTGGAAAGAATTCGCAAATCGTATTCATTTAGTGAAAATGATTTAAAGCATGAAATACCTTTAATTTGATTCGGAAGGAGTCGAAGCTGCCTATATCGCTCGAACAAGTTTTTTCATTTATAGCTACTTAAAAAGCTGCGTTTGATTGTTACTGGCAGCTGTAACTCTTCCTGTCACCAGAGCTTCATGCGCGAGAAGTTTTTCAAAAACAAAATTAGTGAAAACGTTTCTCAGAAATTCCATGACCAGTAAAAGATTGCTTAACATTGATCTACATTCAATCGAAAAGGTACGAGTTGAAAAAATAGATATGGATGATTTCGTTGATGAACTTGACATTGGATTCGACATGATAATTGAAGGAATAAGTTGCACCGAGTTGGTAATGATATAGAATTCTAACGCAGACAGTGCAGGGATCTGTGTGAGAATTATATTGCTCACTGTCTATTTCTCTGAATCTGTATGTTTAGAGTTAGTGCATGTTTCCAGTGCCAGATTAAGGTAGCGCGGGGCCCCCAAACTTTAAAAAACATCTCAACATCTGCTATATCATGAAGTGTGTGGGTAAGGCAACCGTGCTACTATACCTTTACTCTCTGCATGCTTTCTCCAGTTTGCATCGTGACATGACAGTCTAGAGTGTATCGTGCTGACCGCCAGTGTTGCCAGATGGTTGTGACCTAAATCTGCTAAATGGTGTCACAAAAACTGTTAGAGTTCGCTAAAAGTCTTGTCACAAATTTTCCGCTAAAATCTGCTAAAAGCAGTGAAATTCTGTTAAAAATCCGCTATTTGAACATGATTAAAAGAAACCTATAAAGTTATACAATTTAAGTTTTCGTTTTGCACTCGCTCTCAATAAGCATGGGCTGAAAATGCCAGTCTTGACCAGCACACTTTTCGGCCCATAATTTTCTTTCAGTCAACATTTTGAGAACGTAACTGTAGCTTACTTCGTTTTTTGTATGACACACAGTTCTTGACGATCTATTTCAATTGGTTGCATGTTTTTGTACAATAGAACAATGCTCAGCGATAAACAATCTGAGCATAGCTTCAGCCCTACAACTTTCTAAGTCTGGCCTTCGTAACTTCAACTTTGTGTTACATTAGGGGGCGTGCAAAAACTTTATTTTTATCTGAGTGCTTCTGCTAGCAGTTATGCCTTTCAAGCTCACAATGTTTCGCTATGATTGCATTATTGCAAACTTCACAAAAGACTTTTCTTGAATCAGCAGTGTGGGCAGTAGGCACTGAACCAACTTTTATTGTAAGTTCTGAATCTTGCAACCATATATGTCGAAACTTCTGGCAGCTTTGGTTTACCAGGAAGTTTTTACCAAACATAACTACTTACTAGCGTAACTGAACCACTTGGAAATATCGTGCCGTGGGAAAAAAAACGTATTCTACCAATGTTGTCTTTAACCTAACGCGCTCACTAAGCACACAAGCAAACCATTTAGGCTTCACCAAGCCGTCTAATTACTTGTTGTTATGATACAATTATCTGCTTGAAGCAGCTTCGTTGCATCATAATAAAAACTCCAAATAATTGCAGGCAGCTGTTTGTGCTTTGTCTTGGTGTTACCCAATAAAAACGTCATAAAGAACAGAAGTACATTTTTGATGAAGAAAGTGTAAAAGTTTTCATCTTGTAAAAATATTGAAACAGTTTTTTGGTCGGGAATTTGTTACCTGCTAAACCTGCCAAGCGGTTGGTAAAAACCTGCTAGAAAACCAACAAACTGCTAGATTTAAAATATTACAGCTAACAGTGAGAAAACCCTGCTAGATTTAGCAGCGTATCAGCTAAAATGACAGCACTGCTGACCGCAATCTTATGCCTTTTTGTTACGTAACTGTACAAAAGAATCAAACAAGAATTTCTGGACACAGACAGCGTTCAGCTGAAAACCTTCGCTTACGACTTATGGCAAATTTCGCAAAATACTGACTTCTTAGACTGAAAAAATTTTTAAATAATTTGATAAATAAGATTTATTGTAGAAGACCGCGGGGCCCCCAAAAGCGCGGGGCCCGTGGAAATAGCTAGATTTGCTACTATTGTTAATCCGGCACTGCGTGTTTCGCTTGTGGCAAGACAGTCAGAAATCAATGCAGGGTTGAAAAGTCAGCTTTTGAAGACCAGTCAGAGGAAAATTCAGTGTGAATATTAAAATGAATGACTGTTGGGAATACTCTGCAAATTAAGTTTTACGCCTGCTGTTACATCTTGCTATCAGGTACACGCCCTAGCCGATGCAAATATATCTGCGGCGCTGCTATGCTACCTTACATGCAACTGGTGCCGAAATCTCGCTGCTGTTAACTGCATTGAATAGTCCTCACCCTATCCACGCGGCAGATGGGCATTGCACTAGTAATAGTACTTGCATAATATTGTTATGGTTACATCACAATCACAAAATGTTCATAAGCTACCGCACAAACACGGATTAGTCAGTAGTCATCAATCCGTTGGTTGTAGCCTACACGTGTGTGCTTGCATCTACAGTGGTGTTTAGGTGTCTCTAGTGAATGACAGTAGTTCATATTTAACGATATTCACAAGCCTATATTGGGTTTGATAGGATTAATCATAGCAACTTAATCTTCAAAACAACGAAAAATCACCATGCAAGATAGACATTTATGTTGACCCCCTACTTTTTCCTTGGACCCGCAGCGGCCCTCCCACTATTGAATTCTAGAATCGCCACTGCCTACAAATAGAAAATCGGGGCACTCTACTATCCCTGGATTACCTGATGTGTAGCAAGTTTTGTGCATCCTACTACCTTAGAATTTCACTGTGATTTTAGGTGCAAAACGTTTCGTGCCAGATACTACATTGGAAATTGATTTCGTGAAGATTAGACCTATATAATGACTTGATATAAAGAAAAAACGGATCAAAACATGACATTTTCTACGCACAAATAAAAATTTCCCTCTAAAAAAGTAGTTCTTTGGGGAGACCGTGTATAAAATTTTCGTCCGGAAACAACGGATGTCACATGCCCCAGGAAACATAATCAAATTTAGGGCTGCATTACACCTTTCATTTCCCGACTCCAATAGCGTTTGAAAGTTTCCTGAACAGGTTTCAACGGCGTTAAGACTACACATTAACAACCGAGTTACTGTGATTTTTATATTTGTCAACACACATTTCCATAATAAAGGTTAATCACAGAACAAAACGTGTCTTCAAGTGTTAGCAAATGAAGGGAAAGCAGCGCTTTTATTGTTTCGTGAGCCGGCGTGCGGCGATCTTTCAGCTCCCAGAAACGGTTGGAGCCTGACCTTCAGAGCTCAAGGTTCAACACAGCAGTATGTTTCGTCGTTTGATAATGTCCAACGCTGCAAAAAAACAAGGCTTTATTCACTGAATTTATTAAAGATGGTGCAAATGCGTTCACGTGGTTGGCCATATAAATTACCTCCAATATTTGAAGAATTTACCCCACTAATGCGTCAACCGTGGCCAGCGAGGTACAAACCTTGCTCGAAGAAGGTCTTCTAAAAATTATCCAAGAAAATTTTAAGCTATGCGCTTTTATGAAAAAAAACTGATGCCAAGAGGCAGCCCTACAACAAAGAGAAATAAATAGAGCATAACGCTTGCAATAGGGATCAATTCGACTGAAACCTTCAACTCGCGTCTTCTTCAACAGAAAAGATCACGAAAAAGCAGAAGTAACCCGCTAACCATGCAGGTCACAAGGAGTAACACGGGCATACCCATGGAAACAGTAAGCTTGCCAATAATATACCCTGTAGGGTAGGGGTGGGGAACCTATTTACTATCACGGGTCGCATGAATCGTGCATTATCGCTGGCGGGCCGCAAAATCAAATAATTTTATCGGAAAATTCTACCTTTATCCAAACTATGAGGAAGAGTGACTTCTCGACTTACCATCTAAGTACGTTTTGACACGGTTGTGTAACTTTGGTAACGAAAATTTTGATGCGGGCCATATCAAATGTTCACGCGGGCCGCAGGTTTCCCACCCCTGCAGTAGAGCTGGGAGATTGGTCAGGGAAGCATTCTAAAAATAGTCTACACGTATTTTCAAAAGAAAGGCATTTCGCTTTCTACAGCAGTGTCGTCATTCGAAGAAAAGTAACCGAAATCCGTGAAATAATAGCACCAATTGCCCGAAGCCGAGTTTGTTAGCAGAGAAAACAGGCTGTCACGCATTGATCATCACGAGTTTTCATTGACCGATTACATGTGCCCATGAACGGATATTCAACCTTGTACCTGATATTTTGTGCTCGCTGGAGAGCTTGAGACTTGAAAGAAAAATGCTGCTTAATCCAAACTGAAATGTGAAGAGGTATGCACGTTTATGAGCGAGTGTGGAAGGTCTTCGAAATCGTTATTCATCCAGTCAAAGTTTTGCGACAAGCTTTCTTGACTCGAAAGGTATCTATAAAATAAACAAGCAGTCCACAGCTTGAAAATAAAACAAATGCAATGTTCCATACAATAAACTTCCAACCTCGATTGCAACAACAGGTGAATCTTGTGACATTCACCATTTTCCTTCTAAGAAGTATAAAAAATACTTTCAGGTTGTTCGAAATCCGTTTTTCCAATGCATTTGCAATCTTGATAGCCACTGCAGGTGTGATGGCATGCAAACATCGCTTTGCATGCTCCAAAATTGCCATTATAACCTATCGCAAATTAAACCATGTTCGAAAAAGCGCTCAGTTAAGACTATAGATAAAATACGCGGTTATTGCAACGTAGCCCATAGACTCAATGCTTTCGTGTCACCTTCCGCTTGAGTTTATGGAATACTGCGAATCCGTTTGGGACGATGAGACGGAGACAGAGAGATCTTCTTCCGGGCCGTTTGTGACGAAACTCAAATCGATGTCTGAAGCGACGGGACAATTTTGAACATCATTCAGCAGTGCTGCTTCATGCGCTTGAAAAAGAAAGCATGACAATATGAATAAGTAGATACTTAATGCAGTAAAGAAAGTTTTCAAATATTTTATGGTACTTGGTTGCAAAACGATAGGTGAATCTTGCAACGAAATCGCATCGAACGTTTTCTTGGTCGGCACCAGTCGTTGAAAGAAAGTTGGACACTGCGGTTCCTTCAAAGATGCCAGTGATCTAACCACAACATGAGCAAATAGAAACCAGCAAATGGAATGTGCGAAAACAAGTGAATACTAGTTTAAAGTTCACTGCAAAATTTGAGTTTTTACTGTTTGCAGCAGGGATGTCAAACTCGTTTCAGTTCAGGGGCCATTTCAGGCAAATTTCATCTCAAAGGGGCCGGACCAATGTAATCAATATATAACACCCTGGTTATAAGTAATGACAATATCCAACTGTTTTCATGACTTTCACGCAAAAAGTTCAAGTTTATTCTGGAAATGATTATATTGGCACATTTAAGGAGCAACCTTTACGAAACACACGAACGTTGTTCTTCACCACTGAAACCTGATGTGAACACACCAAACATACAGGTATCCCATTCACCTCAGTAAAAAAGCAGGAAATGGACCAAATTTCTTGGAAACCTCTGCATTCTTTGTCAAATTTTCTTTTTTTCAAAAGACATTTTGGGTAACCAGGCTGCCACGGAATAAAGAAGGCTAAACTGAGCAATTTTAAGAAAAGGCAAAAGCCCAAGTCCGAGCATGGAATAGCTCTACATTTAACAATACGTCCATATTACGCCACAATACAATTTCCTTCACTTTTACTGTATTTTCACGAAAAGCTACAAAGATGTCATCCGCGTTTTCACTCCATACATGTTTTAAACAGGAAGTTGCTTGAGTCGGTGGGTTTAGTTAACATTCCTGTGTGTTTTTGAACACTAGAACTATACGGCGATGTCGATTTCGACATTTTTTAAAATTTGATGCACTATATTCTGCATTTACTGCTTTTTACCGATTCTCAAATTTTACCCCGTGGAATACATTTTTGTGCAGTTGATTTTTCGGTCAATAATTGGAAAGAAGCTTTACGTAGCAAATTTTAGATAGAGCTTTACCTAGAACTCCGAAGGTTTCGAAATCGACATCGCTGGAGCCCAAGGTAGACTTTTTCCCGAATTTCTAGTGTTAAACTTTATCAACAGTAGTTGAATTTTGGCATGTTCATACCTGCTTGAAAGTTCAAACTGGTGTGAACATGCAAAAGCAAATATGCAGAAAAGGGAAATGTTCAAGTGAGGAAAACAATAAAATAGATGCAATCGCGTTAAGGTTTCAAGTAATTGAAATCTAGTCACTAGTTATCGAAGTATAACTGGATAAACTTCTCAAGCAAACAAAGAAGTTTCTACTTTACAAAATCATCCCGCGGGCCGGACTCAACCTCGCAACGGGTCGGTTTTGGCCCGCTGGCCGTATGTTTGACACCCCTGGTTTACAGCCAACAATGCTAAAGCTTACTAGTAGTTTCCCAATGGTGTCCCTGACAGAAATGAACCAACCCACTGCGCAAACATATTACCTCCGTTTGCAATGGTCACTCCTGATTTTAATCTCGAAGTTACGCCAAAAGTGAAACTTTTAGACCAACACGCTGAATTTAATAACCACCTAATCGGAAGTAATGACGACCTTTCAGCTACGAAAAGTGTGGTTTGTGCAAACACTGGCAAACACGTAATTTTTTCTTGATACAAGTTACCTTATTACAGCAGTTTACTTTGCGATTACGAGCGCGCCCTCTATCGGCTTGCTCTTTCAAAAAATTGCGATGCACCTGCTTCCTGATATGGATTACGATATTATTCATGCTTGCAGAACTAAAAGATCGTTTGTTTTGTAACAAACGAACTAATATAGAGAATTTTTCACGTACACGATTCCCGAGTTTTTCACTTCAGTTTTGATTTGGTTTTGTTTTCATTATTGCCATAAGTCAAAGGTAAGGCCTAGATTTATTAGGCTGACAAGCCTGGACATCCAAAAGGTGTTGCAGATATGCAGTCAAGTAGGCACTAGATTTGGGTTCAAATTCATATTAATATTTTCCTTAAGTCAGCCCCGTGTCAGTAGGCTTAGTAGTTTATTTTCTTATTAGTACATAAAACCTATTGCTTGTGAAGACTATTTGATGACCATCCACATGAGTCTGGAAAGTGTACGGGGTGAGTATAAAGTAAACAATACACTATCGGCCAGCGACTTGGTATCCTCAATTTACGAGTCAGAGTACTTTTGCAGAAAACGATCTACCTGAAGTGATCTCCGTTATTAAAAAATATAATTAACGCCACGATGGTTTTTTGTAAACGATTGCCTTATAATCGAAGAAAGAAACCTTAAATGCAGCCTTTCAGATTACCTTGCAGGTTTCTTGAAACTGATACACGTCAGAGTTTGGCAGCAAGTACTACGTACTCACGCTTCTCACAAAAGCTCCAATTGTTAATTAGTCATTTTTGCAATCTTAAAGCAAAATAAACATCAAACAAATTTACCGTGAAAAATGAGAGTTGACCATAGTTTGCGGATGACCAGTAAAGTATGTCAAAAGATAGCAATGTGGTCTAATATATTCGACTTCAGGGAAAGGGAGGTCATTACAACCTTCCTGTGGCACATCGAAGTTGATTCGTGACTGGCTGTAAGGGATGAGGTACCTGCAAACAAAGCTATACCAAGCATCTATGTTTGAAGGTACGTTAGGACATTTGCGCTTGGAAAAGGCGTTGCTTTGTGCACAACCAGACATTGCGTGATGGTAAACTTCAGGGCTTGAACGCGACGAAACATACTGTGCGACATTTTGTTTGATTGGGTGTACCTGTCTGCAACACCTGATTGGGTTTCTTCTTTGTTGTATTCTGGCGATGAAGGAGCGTCCTCACTGCACTCCAAAGTAAAACACAAATTTGAAATCTTCAAGGGATCGGATGAGTTGCCTTGATCGCTCTCGCCTGCCCTAACCTCCCGGCTAAAGCTTGAACCCAGATCGGTTGATGCACCAACTTCAACTGATTTTGTGGCAGTCTGTGGAATGCAACGCCGAACACTTAGAGTGCTGTTGATATTTGCGTCTGCTTTTCAATGTATTTCCTCGTCACGAAAAAATTTCGATAAAAACGTAAACACCGAACGAAAGCAATGCGCGTTCGGAAAAGATGAAAATTACATTGCAGATTTGTGATAAATGGTGGTCGGATATCTACAGAAACAAATTGAAAACACATGTTTTATAACCCAGATTTTAACCTACTAGAAAAATATTATAGATAAGTAAAATTTAACGGTAGTAGTCGCATTACAGACATGCTAAGTTTTGTAAATTTACAGAAGCAAAACCAAGTAACAAGTGCAGCTCGACGCAGAGACTGATGTGATTACACAACTAAAAGTGCCAAGGATAAGACAATGGATCACACAAAGCTAATGGTTGGCTCTGAAAATTCACACCGTACGTTGCAATACACTCGCCAGTTATCGAAGCAAATCCAGAAAAGAGTTGCGAGAAATTTTTGTGGCAATTACTCTCCACAAGTGAAAACAGCGTATCCTACAATCCTTTTTAGTAAGAGCGCTCTTGGTTTTTCAGTTTATTGCACGGGAATGAGGAGTGTGTTTATGGAAGTTCGGGGCAAGAAAAGAAACAAAACAGGGCAGACAGGGTAACGTGGTTCACGTTTTTGTTCAGTTTTTGCAAGTGTTGCATCTTCAGACGGTTTGTTTGTAAAATGACTACATGTTTCTTCATTCATACCCGCTTTTCCTCTGGGGAGGTTCTCGGGAGCAGCAGTCCTAGTAGGACTCGAAATACGTCACGATTTTCAGCAAACTCAGCTAGTTCTGCTGGCTCTACAACAAGACGGGACCAAGCAAGTAGTCACGCGGCACGCCGCCTGGTTTGGGCCCAGGGGCGCAAACCAAACCGGGCGTGCCTCACTTATCTTTCCTGGGGCATTCTCGACTGTAGTTGAGATCTCTTTCTATTCGGAGATATAACTCGACATTCAGGGCTTCACGAATTTCACAACTGCGCACTTGTCTCGAAGTCTAACGCCTTGAACTCTTCGCAAAAATACCGTTTCTGCCGCTTGCACTTGGGATGGTATTCTTAGAGTCATTAGCCAAAATTCATGACTACAGACGATAGGCACATAGACAGATTTAAAAACTGACGGCCTTTCGGTTTTTAAAATTCCCGTTTTGTGGCCACAGAGTGATGAAGCTAACGCGAAACTGCGTTTCTTTAAAAAGCCGTGTATCAATATCCTTATTCTGTCATCCATCACTCGTGATTACCACCCCAAGTTCCTCGAACCGTTCCAACTGTTGCAGTGTATTGCCGCTTGCAGTGCTGTGTGTTACATGTTAGAAAATGTTTGTAGTCTTTCAAATTTGTGTTCTGGTGGCCTTTTCACCCCTTCCCAAAACCCAAACTGCTATTTATATTGCAACTTTAACTTCTGTTTCACCTTGGAGCTTCTTTGTTGATTGGAAAAATCGGTGGTGCAATGCTACACGGAAAGCCTACTCTTCAAAACGATGAGCTTGGAAATTAATGCATTAATGTAAAGCTGAACGCAATGGTATTTCACTTTTTGTTCTGCGGTCTTTAAATACAAAAAAATCTTTATAATGCCAGTTATTCTGAAAACAAAATTTATTACTAATTTCCGTAAAAATTTCTCGTTCAAATTTTTTGTCAATGTTTCACCCACCCGTTCAAGTAGGTTCCTTACCTGAAGACAGCGTTTTCAAGCACAAGTGGTTGCACGGCTTTACCGTGGGGACGGGGGAGAGAGTCCTATGGGATGGGAGTCATTTTTCGTCATATAGCAGGAACTTGCTGAAGGTGAATGCCATCATTATTTGCTCACAGCACAGTAAATATTTCACGCAGAGTTCAGTGTCGTAGCGTAGATAATGCGAGGTTCCCGACAGGCGCGTAGCAAGAGGGGTGCAGTGAGGGAAATTTCCCCCCAATTCCGAAAGTTGCCGGAAAAAGTTTCAGGTTGGTCAAGCTGTTGATGTGTAAGTCAAAAATTACTTCAGTGCATGCTAACGAAACTCCAAAAAATTACTTCAGTGCAATTAACGACATTGGGAAGATGACAGGTGCCTTCACGTGGCCCTCCTGTGCGACATTCGCTACAAATGTCAACCAAACCTGTCACTACGAGAGCAACCACTGCTACCCGCGCTGGATGTGTTCGACATGGGGTGGGTCATAAAACGAACTTCTCAGGGAGCGGCAGCAGAAATGCTGCCGAAGACCCACGACCCAACATACTCCAGCTGAACACCGAGGGGCTGACTGCAAACAAGATCTCTGTCATTGAGCAGCTAGCCTATATGAACAAGCATATATGCTTTCATCATCGTCCTACAGGAGACCCACTGCACAACTGCAGACAAGCTAGTGATTCCCAACTTTTCACTAGCTGGGTCAGTCCTGAGCAGGAATCACAGCCTTGCCACGTTTGTCCATGAGCGGTTGGAATGGTCACTGGTCGATCAGTCTCCAGAATAATCAGACTGGTTGTGCGTAGACGTCGCAGGATAAAAGATCATCAACGTCTACAAATCTCCACGCTCGCCATTCACACCAACGATCATCATGACGTTCCCACACCTCAGTCTGTACGTTGACGACTTCAACTGCCAACATGTCAATTGGGGTTACAACAAAACATCTGACGGCAATATCCTGGACTCCCGGGCAACATCCAACAACCTTGGACTATTGTACATCCAACAACCTTGGACAACACAAAGGAAACACCCAGCTTCTCCTCTCACCGATGGAACGTCGACACCAACCCAGACCTGGCCTTCGCAAGTTTCGGTCAGGACAGCCGACTGCCAGACAGACGTGTTCTTGGAAAGTTCCCGTGGTCACAACATCGGCCTTCCCTCATAACGCCACCGAACTCAAGGTTCCTGCCCACAGCGATCCGGCGAAGCGTTGGAACTTTCGCAAGGCTGATTGGAAGTGCTTTTGCCTTCTCACAGATTAATCCGTTGAGAGATTGCCATCTCCGGACACAAACATTGAGGGGATACCAGGATTTTTGCGAGAGCCTACTATTATTTGCGGCCAAACAATGCATCCCACGTGGGCGGCGGAAGAACTATGTGCCATGCTGGGATAAAGAGTGCGACACCCTCTATCGCTCCTTCACCCGAGCTCCAGTGGGGACTGAATCTGATAGAGCCGCTTCGTCCCTACTATCTCGTCTCGGACAGAAGCAGCAGGAGCGATGGGTAGGAAGCTGTAAATTCCATCGACCTCTCGCACTCTAGTCGCAAGGCGTGGAGAACCATCAACAAACTTACTGGCAGGTCTGGACCCTCCTTTCGCCAGTGCCCCACTCGGCAAACTCCATCGCCTCGCAACTCGTGAAGAATGGGGCACACAGGACCGGGTATCGCGAGTCCACTAGGCTGGTCAACAAGGAGCTCTCCGACCTATGGAAGATTCCAACACCAAAGGGTCACAGTATCTCTGAACCCTTTAGGCCCGAGAAGCTTGCTGCTGCCCTCAGACGCCTGAAGCCAGGAAAGTCTCCGAGACTGGATACCACTTTCCCGGAGTTCATACTCCACACTGGGTCGGCTCTCAAATCTTGGTTTTGCGACTTCCTCAGTTCCTGCATGCGCCAACTCAAAATTCCAAAGATCTGGAGAAGATCACTAATAGTTGCAATCCCTAAGCCAGAAAAGCCACTGGGGGACCCAAAGAGCTACCGTCCCATATCTCTGTTGTGTGTTCCCTTTAAAATCCTCGAGAGACTCATCTACGCTCGTGTCGATCCAATCATCGACACATTCCTCCCTTGGGAGCAGGCGGGCTTTCGACACGGTAGGTCGGTCGTAGACCAGTTCACCCTGCTGACACAGGACATCGAGGATAGCTGTTCGGCTAAAAAGAAAGCCGCATTTGTGTTTGTCGACCTAACAGCAGCCTACGACACTGTATGGCGCCGCGGTCTCACCTGCAAGCTGCTGCCTGATAGACACATGGTCCGTATGATCATGGAGATGGTTGGCAATCGCAGCTTCACCCTCACCACTGGAAACGGCAAAAGAAGCGGGTTACGACGCCTCAAGATCGGCGTCCCACAGGGATCTGTCCTGGTGCCCCTTCTCTTCAACATCAGCGGTTCTTAACCTTTTCGGTATGGTTTCCCACTAAGGCCAATCACCAAGTTCGAATTTCCCTTCTGATTTTTTAGTGACGATGTTTTACGGAAGGCTGTTCAGCCAATACTCATAATAGCTATTAGCTTGGTGGTATATAGGTTTCCCATAATAGATATAACAATTAAAAGGATTTACTCGTGGGTTTCACTCAAGGATTGCACTCATTTACATCATATCAACCAAACAGAAAAGTAAAGTGCTCATTTTTAATGTACTTTTTGCGATTGCTTTCACTTCACTAACATCTCGCTACGAAGATTATTGGTAAAAATCTTGATTGTGTCATTAGAAGCGAAAATTTGTTTCAACGTGTTGCAAGCTCTGTCGTCCAAAACTATTTTAGCACAATTCGGGAGGCATGGTTGCAGTAGTTCTGCAAAGTCTAATGACCTTTTCGCTTTAGCAATGCGAAGTGCAACCACATAGGATGCCTCACCGGACAAATTTACTTGTTTAAATGCACGTCCTGCATCCAGTCTGACACGTTTGAGACAACCTTCCCTAAACTCACTGTAAAGTAGCCTGCTCAATCGACTTTGCTAGGTTGCTCCTTGTGAGCGTTGTTCAAATGCTGCTTGAGTTGGAATGATTTCAAACAGTTGTTAGCAAGTGTTTTCATGTACAACATACCCTTGCGGGATATATTCTCCATCTTTCTGGAGGCAAGCAACGCCATATCTGATGTAGTTTTCCTTGTATCTTCGCTTATTAGCCTTCGCAACCGACATTTTTGCACTACTCTAGATGTCTTCGAAAAATACGAAAAATAATGATTCGTTAAGAAGCAGGTTGTCATGTTTCACCACAAAAATATTAATCCAACTTGTCACAACATAACATCACCTCATCTTCAGCAAAGTATAATTTCAATTCAACCTTGCTGATAAATTGAAGTCAGCTTTTTTACATATCATTCGTACTTACGCTACGCAGTATGCGCAACCTAACTACCTACCTATAGCAACCGTGGCTATACCTTTAAACAACAACGGTCGTTATTCGATTGCGACTTTTGAACATTGTTGAAACCCAAAAACGCAATAAATGCAAAACAATGCACTAGTTGACAAGTAGATGTTTCTTTAAAAAATAAGTTTGTGACTTAATATTTAGATTTTCTTCCTTAGGTATTCCAGTAAAATAATTTCTCATTGCACCAAATCAGAAAGAATTTCCCACTGCATGGATGAAATTTCCCACTAGTGGGAAATTTCCCACCGGTTAAGAACCCCTGATCTACATCTCTGACCTGCCAACCACCGTTTCCAGAAAGCATGCTTATGCTCACAATCTAGCAATCATGTATGCTGATCGAGACTGACAGGCAGTGGAAGGGGTGCTGAGCAAGGACATGGGAACTGTAGGTGAATACCTCCAGACTTTGAAGCTACGGCTCAGCACTACAAAAACGGTATTGGCAGCCTTCCATCTTAACAACAAGGAAGCTAAACGTGAAACGTGAGCTTGAAGTCAAATACAACAACGAAACCTGCACTTCTGCTCCGAGCCCAAATACCTCGGAGTAACGTTGGACAGGCCGCTCACGTATCGCCGACACCTTGAGTCACTTCGCAAGAAGCTGACATCATGCGTCGCGCTCCTGAGGCGGCTTGCTGGCTTCGGTTGGGGTGCTGGAGCAACAACTCTGCGAATAGCCACCCTAGTCATGATGCATTAAACCGCAGAGTACTGCGCGTCTGTCTGGTGCCACAGTGCTCATACCCGCCTCATCGACCCCGCCATCAACGACGCCTTGCGAATCGTGACTGGATGCCTGCGTCCAACACCAGCGGACAACCTTCCAATCCTCGCAGGCATCCAACCTGCTGAGCTTCGTCACAATGGAGCCACACTGTCTCTAGCACAGTGTTCCCTCTAAGCCGAAAAAAACGGCACTTTCGGCACCTTTTTTGGATGCCAGCCGACAAAAATTTTGAAAATCGGCACTTGCATTTTTGGACGCAATTTCCTTCACTGGAGAAAATTTTACAACACACAATTTAATTATTTCTTCAAAGATGTATGGGACATATTTTCACGATTGAAGCCGTTCTCAGGACACAGCATACAAAAAGTTCAGACGCATTTTGGGAATTCTCCACTCGCAAGGTTTATAAAGAAGTTTTGGGCCCATTTTCCTTATTTTTGCGTCTCAAATCAAAGCTGTTTGCCATGAAGTTCAGATGCATTTTTTGAGTTATCCGCCTCAAAAGTTTACAAAAATGTTTTGGGCGCATTTTTGAAGTTTTCACTTTGCAAGTAAAAAAAGTTATGGGCGCATTTTCTCGATTTTTGCGTCCAAAATCGAAGCTGTTTGCTGTGAAGTTCAGACCCATTTTGGAAGTTCTCTGCCTGCAAGGTTTACAGAAAAAAGTTCCGGGCGCAATGTCACGATATATGTGTCCAAAAACGAAGGTATTTCCCGTGAAGTTCAGACGCATCTTGGAAGTTTTCGCCTTGAAGGTTTACACAAAAAGTTCTGGCAGCATTTTTTTGATTTTTGCGTCCAAAAACGAAGTTGTTTGCTGTGAAGTTCAGACCCAATTTTGACGTTTTCGCATTGCATGATTTATATAAAATGTTCTGGGCGCATTTTCACGATATACGCGTTCAAAAACGGAGCTGTTTGCCGTGAAGTTCAGACGCATATTGGAAGTTCTCTGCCTGCAAGTTTTACAGAAAAGGTTCTGGGCGCAATTCCACGATTTGTGAGTCCTAAAATGAAGCTTTTTGCTGTGAAGTTCAGACGCATTTTGGAAGCTTTCGCCTTTCGAGCTTTATACAAAATGTTCTGGGCGCATTTTCCACGATTTGTGCGTCCAAAAATGAAACTGTTTGCCGTGGAGTTCAGACGCATTTTGGAAGTTCTCTGACTGCGAGTTTTACAGCAAAAGTTCTGGGCGCAATTCCACGATTTG
>Ga0210059_1008219_pt1 | contig 16505 bp, 7 predicted proteins | sample Ectturendosymbi2_FD_188042 | JGI IMG/M metagenome (GOLD analysis project Ga0210059, IMG submission 188042) | Ecteinascidia turbinata endosymbiont from Florida, USA - Sample 2 (SPAdes) (version 2) | ecosystem: Host-associated > Tunicates > Ascidians > Unclassified | place: Key West, Florida...
CTTCAGTAAGTGACCCTTATAATGTAGCCTGCAGAGTGCATACCCAGCATGACGCCCCGGTGAGCAATGGGATTAGAATGCACGTTTTTGTTTTCTTTCTGAAATAAAAGCAACACCCATGGGAAATTTGAAAGCAGTGGTAACAAATGCTAAAAATTCTTTAAGTGTTTGATAATTCGTCACGCCTCTTAAAGTTGCCATGAGACAGCGGAATCCTCTGGTCACAAAACTTACACTTGTCAAGCTACGTTTCTTGAAGGTCCTCATGGACGCGAAAGGGTCAGTCATTTGCATGACTTTTCAGCATACTTCATAACTCCAAATTGTATATTCGTTCGTACATTTATAAGCAAAGTTTGAGAACAAGTGCACAGATAAAAGTTATTCAAACATCATCCGCTGATAGTGCAAGCAGAAGAATAAGAAACAAACAATAACAATATGGAAGGAATAATACTACCACATCTAAATATGGGGCAACCATAAGTCTGGATCTAAGTCAATACACGTGAACTCCTTACAGCACTGTTCCCGACAAACAAATCTACGCTATGTACGTCTACCCCTACCACCAGTAATCAAAATGTTGAACTTGAACCACGAGCAGCTTACAAATAAGCAGCCCAGATCAATCGGCGTTGGCAAGTACCAAAAATTTGCACTCAAACATGTGTTTGACACAGCAGCGATTGCTTCACATTTGCCATATTTCCCAACCAGCTTTCGATACGCGCCAATATCCTCTCTTGCACACGTTATCTAAAACGTTGCTACATTTCGAGAGTAAAAAAGGTTAGTAACGTTTCGAGATCTTGCCTTTAGAACACACTAGTATTCGCTATTTAGCTACAGTACTTGTGACAGCACAATGTTACCAATAGACAAATCGCATGGAAATGTTAAAGAATCGTGCTCTTGCGCAGGATACGGCCGCCACTGCATTTGTAGCGGCAGAAATGGTTGATGTAAAGAGCACGGCGCTTTCAGCGATATTCTGGATTCTGCAACGTATTTTCCGTCGACTCACTGTCCTCCGAAAACAGCGCCTAACGCAACTTCAGAAAGTTATTTGACCAACATCACTTCCACAACGCGAATACTATTTACACACGAAAATGCAGTATTTTCATACATTCTGCACATAGAATGCATACAAAACACGCGAAAACTGAGAACACTTCAGTAAGGGTGAGAGTGGATTTGTAATAAGGTGATCCCAAACAGCCTGCCGGATCACTAACGCGGTTTGGGGATATAAAAACATTCCATCAGGAGTTTACAAAATAGTTTTTTATAAAAAAAGTGACCAGCCGCATTACAGACATTAAGCCAAGATGAAGTTACTAAGTTATAGCCGTAAGACTTAAGTTTAGAAACATTCCAACAAGAACGGGACAATTACTGGAAGCTTTACAACTTAAGCAACGTTAAATTCAAAAACTGCAAAACGGAAATAAAACGCCGCAAGCTCTTATTGTGCCAAAAACTTACAATGCATACGAGAAATTAACAAACAAAAATCATCCAAAGCAAATGAACCGAACCATCAACCGTCCAGACGTTGGTAGTCGCTTCGCATGAGACCTGGAATGAAAAACGAAGAAGCATTTAACTTCACGACGAGAGTTGTTTTCACGACAAAACGCAAAGTGCGCCAAGATTTTTTCCCGATCATCCGCAACATGTCGTTATAACTCTTCATTTTGTAGCAAAACTTGTAAACGTTAACAACTAAAGATTACGCTGTTAATTTTTCACAGTCAGTAAAATTTATGGGACACCTGACTAGATAAACTCTCGTGTTTTTTTCGGTGCCCCGGCGTTTGCTGTTTTAGAGAGCACATCTGGCGCGATGAACTCAGTACCGCTACTTAAATCACCTATCTGTGCGGCCATGACCATATTGAATACGTACGTGACACTTCTCTGACGTGTCAAAAAATAACAGCCGCAAGTTTACCATTACGCTCAAGTCATAACTTCAATCAGCAAAAACTCATCGAGCTGCGCAAACGCTAAAACACACCAATTAGGTTCAAGATCATGCGACATGCATGCGTGATTACATATATCGGCACCACGCAAAAGTATATTCTATTTCACAACTACGATAAATTAAAAGTATAATGTCGAACAGCATGAGCACGGATTTCATTCCAGCAGTCGTATCTGCAACAAGCATGAACGAACAGCAAATAAAGAGCTTAGTTTACAACTGCAAAGCTGCGTTTAATCATTGACCAAATGCAGTTAGTGCCAGGAAGCTTTATCTGCCACCTGAGTAAAAAAAGCAGCATTCGCGAAGCAACAGCTTTGCAAGCGCAGTTTTACTGGTATTGCGATCGGAAATCCCGAGCGGAATGTGCGCAGAGCTTCGCACTGTGGCAGCAAGCAACAATAGAGTTCACATGCCATGATCACTCTATTATTGCTTGTTCGCGCCATATATATGTATTGTTCTTTACGCACATCCCGTTCGTGGTGAATCACACAATCAACGCAACACCACCGGAGAGGTTGCAACACTGGTAATGCGACTGTTCCTCAACAAAAAGAGGACATAACTATTCCGGAAACTAAATTACCCTATGGAAAAAAGCTAACACTATAATACAGCAAAACTAAATCTTGCATCCTTGAAAGCAAGATGACAAGGAAACAAATGTTATTTCTTAGTGAAAAACTTAAGGAAATAATTCCTGTTACTGGCGAAGGATCAGTGGAATGCTACTGGTAACAAACTAAGGCTATAAGTAGACCACGCCTGTTTACGTTAGGGTATTGACAAAACATTCAAAAAAAGGTTGACAAATCGTCTGCTCTTTATTTACACAACCAAAACTGTGGGTTTAACCGACAGAGAACCACTGTAGTATCACTTTGGCAAACCAATCAAGATAAACAATATGAGAAATGACTGAAGCCCACATGCCAGATTACATGCATGAATAAATGTTCTATCAGACACCACCGCATTGGGTATCTTGATCAAGTAAAACAAATCAAAACGAAATAAATTAATCATACTTAAACAAAACTGCAGGAAACCGGGAACTCTACTCGACAAACACCGCGCGATCTGACCAGTTCTAAAAAGTCACTGCTCCTCTACCTCCCAGAATGTGACGTGTCTAAAAACAACTAAAGAATTTACGAAATGAACTTGAAGCTTGACAAAGAGGTTCGACAACCGGCGGACGACACTGAACATGCAAAAGGGATGATGAAGTACTGGAGCAAAATAACTTTTTTGACTGAACCTCAACAGAATCGCGCAACAGCAGTGGGACAACTGGCGGGCTAGAATGAATGCTGTGTTTTTCCAATTAAGCTTGCACCAAAGTCCATAACAAAATTTCAGTTCTACGTACAACAGAACATCCAAAATAAGCGTGGATCTACATCATACACAGAAAAAAAAATTGTTTGCAATTAAAAAAAAAACATTTTTTGTAATCTACATAGTCTGACACCCAACATCACACTGCTTTAAAAATAGCAAACTAACCTCAAGCACTGAAAAAAAACTTTTCTTAACGCTTCTAAATAAATAGAATTTTACGAAACAATCACATGTTTTGGATTATCGCAAGCCCTTGACAGTAAGTCAGTCGTGTTCAAAAAATTTTTAACTCTTCCGAGATCAAATACTGCTATACATGTAGTGAATACTTTTAGCACCGAAATTAGTGTAGTCTAGCAACCTCGGTCAATCCATCACACATGCAACACGCTCTTTTTACAAAGCGAAGAGCATTGCATGCACGGCTGAAGAAACCATAAAGCCAATGCAGCTGCTGACTACGCAGACAGTGCAGAAAGAGCTAATCAAATAACGCCAGTGCATGCAGCAGGCGACTAAAAAAGTTCACGATAAATAAACCAGAACTTTGCATAGACCCCTTCCACAACCTTACAGGGCAGGCTATGCGGACGGATCGTCAAATCTTTGGTAGCCCTTGTTACTTCCGACCAAACCTGCCAAACAAATGGCGAACTCACAATTGGCAAGTCGGGTCGCTCGAGCCGGAGGCCTCGAAGCCCACATAACAATCGAAAACATTGCGAGCGAACAACTGCAACGGTTGGGGAATCACGCATGCAAGCAAGCAAGCAACTACCTTGGAAAACACTTGAAGTCTCGCAGACTCAACACTTGATTCGTTGCACTTTGCAGTGCTTCAGATAAACGATCGCTTGTGGCAATTCGCAATGTTAAATGAGTAGAAAATCATGCGCTCGACAGGAATCAGACCGAACAAGCATGCACGACAGATCATCTACACAAGCTCAGAAACAACTCGTTACATTCAGGAGTAGGACTCGTCGTTTTCAAACTTTTCGTAAGCGGGAGAAGCACCACCCAGTCCTGTCCAAAAGAATACGTGCCACAAAGAAAATATCCACACGAGCAGGTTTTTAGAACATAATCACTTAGAAAAGAAAAACAAAAAAGCATAAACGCTGTTTTACGCAACGCATAGCGCACAAGTGTAAAGGCAAATAATGCAGCGGAATAATGCATGGTGCCATGCAATTTTAATTTAATATATGGCTGTATTGGACGATTTCAATTACTTAAGTAAATTCAGTTGAAAAAAAACTGTTTTGACCACACAACATCATTACGCTTCTCAGGAAAACAACACGTTTCTGCGAACGAAATCATGCGGAAAAACAAAAATAAACTGAGGGCATGTCATTCACGCAAAACGACTGTTGCGAGAACAAAACGGCTCACCGTATTTCCTTCTGATTTCATCGTTGCGCCGTTGCCGGTCAGCACGCCTACACAAAAAAAACATTTGAAATTAACCGTCCCATGTCCAACGATTTATTCTCAACGGGAATACTGCTTAAGACCGAATCTTCATATATTCTGGCGTGCACATATTACAAAAAGATTGCTTTATACATGAATAGCATGTTGCAGTTTATCATACTGTACTTTGAAGCTTGCTTATATAGAACACTAGGAATTTCTCCTTTCTAGAAGTTGATCATATAACATTAAAGCATTGATGTTTGCTATTGCGGAGGTTTGATAACAATCTATTGCGATTGTTCGTATTGTGAAATGTATGCTCATGTTTTTTACTGCACTGTGCACTAAGTGTGGCTTGAAAGCTAAATTAAAACACATGAAGAAAAATCTTCGATCTAAAATAGTGCTTTGAGGGCATGCTGGACAGAAGTGACTCAAAGAAAGATGAACTTTGTCTTTATTTCTTCGCTCCATTGCCATGCTACCTTTTTGGCATGGATGAAGAAATAATGAAAACAACATTGCCCAATTTGGTCAGCCGTCGTAAGGGCCAAGAACCACCGAGCCACAAAAAGAAGGTAATTAAACAGCACGACATCCCACAGTGAACTGATCTGTAAACATTAGCTTGTTTGCTGAAAGTGTAGGTCAGCGGTTCTCAATCTCAACCTTTCATAGTTCGTTGCCCCCTTAACGAGACCACCAACACCCGTGCGTGGCCTCCTGCCCTTCAATTCAAAACGTAGATTTCGTTTAAATAACGCATATTTTTCACACCAACCAAGGTGAAGGCCTACCTGACTCCGGTTGAGAAACTCGGGCGCAGGTCATCTATTTATGCCTGCCCTAATAACTAAACTACGATTGGCTGATCCGCAACTATCGCTGCTTGTGGTGGACACAGCAAATGAATAGATGCACTCAAGTAGACACATCAAGGGACTATATACCGCGTCGTACTACGAATTTAGTTGTGGAAGGCAGGAACTTTACTAATAAGAGGTGCGAACAAGAGTTAAGTTGAAGTTCTACAAATTGACAGAATTTACTGATGGGTACATCGTGTTCACAAAGCGACAACCGGCAAAGATTCAGGGCAGTGGCAGTTTTTGTTAAACGGACAAAGCAAATCGAGTCCATGGGTGATTAAGCGGAGCACCGAAGATTGAAAAAGCAAAAATATTATTTCAACGCTAACGAGTTGACAACTCTTAATTTCGTAGATTATTGTAGCCTCTAAGACCTAAGCTAGAGAAGGTACTGAGTCAACGCGAAACTGGAAGCTTCATAGATAAATTCCACGAACTGACTCCAACCAACAGCCTGATCAAAAACGTCATGAGCGCAACGGATGACGTTAGTGATTGCCCACTAAACGCGTCAACCGTAGTACAGTGGATTTTTTAAGTACAGGCTTCAACGCAAGATACGAGGCACCAGACCACTGTCGATGGGCAATTCGTACATTGTTGAGAAGTATTTGCTGAGCCTAACGCTCTTCAGCAGCTATGTCCAACCGAAATGCATTGCTGGGCCAAAAGTTAAGTACTTTCTTAATGAGGCCGCACACTGAATGACTTACGTTGTTCTCAGCAAACTAAAATTTTGCTTAAGCTACTGAAACCGTTCGAATCCTAACAACAATGGTAAGGTCTTTTTGGCGCTTCTAATCACTCCGTCATAACTGTGATGTCATAGGCGGGTTTAAAGTGCCAGTGGGACCACAAAACAGAACTAGAACTCAATTAATTAGTGTAAATGGAACAAAAGGGGCAGAAATCATAAAACTAGAAATGAGTTTGCACCTAAATGGACACATGGAAATCTGCCAGTAGGCCTACGCTGTGCTGACGTGATAGTGGCACTGAGGCACACTGCATATCACAAACGTCAAATTCAAGATTATCAAATGAGGAAATGGTGGTTATCATTTGTTTTGTACATACACAACGAAACCTTCAACTGAGCAGGCATGCGGCCTGGGGTTGGACATAGCTGCTCCAAACTAAACGTTCCTAAATCAGTGAAACATGGACCATCACTAGGCGTGAAGCAGTTTATCAAGTGGACCACAGATCTCGAAAAAAGGTTTTACAGGAACAATGAATTTGCCCAAAAAGGCACTAATTGCCAAGCAGTGACACCACCAATGACGGATGTGAAAGCCTTGGTTGTGCTACGCTGGCGAACAAGATCTCACAGCACTTTCCGCGGCAAAATATTTTCATGAAAAAAAAACGTCAGGACCATGAAAGAAAACTGATTGGGGAAAACTGCACTTGATGGCGAGTTCGAATGAATTTATAATAGAATCGACATGGATCAACTTTTTAACGCTTACCTGGTAGCTGAAAACAACATTTAGCAGACACAGTATTTCAGAATTTGTAAAGTATGTAAAGAATTTAACTTCAAATATCTATCACGGGTTTGTTCTATGTTAGGGGCGTTTTGTATTTTCCTAGCCTGAGATTCTCCGTAGTCCAGATATAAATACAGACAAAGACGTATAGGTTAAGCACACCGCATAATACCTGGAGGGCAACGCGAGCGAACTTACACCAGTAAAAATACTAACAGGGCTGTTACTATAATTGCAGCTTTTGCGAGAAAACCGTTCAGTAAATCCACCTGAAACTTCATAAAGAACGGTGTTTAACAAGTACCTCCAACACAAGAATACTGTTCTAAGCAAATCAGTGAAACGTGACGGAAATTCCACTAACAGGCAGTCACTCGTTTAGAATTTCTCGCGCTGACATCCAACCATCGGGGCAGCATTGGAACTTAGACAGAACGACATACAGGGAAGAATTTACTAGGTCGTACAGAAAACAACGCACTAATCCAAACACAGCAAAGTTTCACAAAAATGGGATAGTTTGAGAGTGTTCTCAATCGCTCAAAACTTCATTGTCCATTGAAAGCAGCAAGTTTTGTAGCTGACACTTGAATAAGAAATTAGATGGCAATAACTGCTTTTTTCGTAAAGCAATACCAGGAAACGGAACGATGAAATAAGCAAACTTGTGTAAAAGTGACAACTGCTAGTGAGCAAAGGCGACCAAATCGAAAAGTATTTACATCACGTCAGTAGTGGGCAACGACGGCGCAGATATGCAAACGTCACAATGCTGCGAACCAGTGTTCACTCTGAGGTGCGCAACTGCGCAGTTCCACCAGACAATTTTGCGGTAGATACTATATATTGCAACGCTTGGAACGCTTCGCTGTTTGTGTGTCAGCGTGGTCGCGCAATTGCATGCGCTTCGTGCGCAACAAAAAAAACATTTGCTCAGTGTAGAATTTATTAGAGAAAACACTGCTGCCAACACCAAATTTCGTAGCATTCCTGTTCAAATGTAATACGGTTTGAACCGGAAAATGTTTCCCTATACAAGAAGACTACGTCGTTTTCAATTACTGCAGAGTGGTTATGTAGGCACATTTCTAATTTGTTAGTAAATGCCAAGGCTGTGGAGCCAGAGCTGGAACTCAAGCAATTTTGGATGGCTGGAGCCGAAGCCAAAAATTTCAGATGGTGGAGCCTGAAATTTTGGTTCCCGTTCAACAGACAGAATTTGTTATGCAAGTGATTTGTACAAAAAAAACCATAGTATTTAGTTTTTATTGGACCAAATCGTTCTGGAGCAGGAGCCAAAAACTTTTAAGAGGTTTGATCCGGAGCCAAAAAACTTGGAGGCCTGGAGCTGGAGCTCGAAATTGGAGTTCCGGCTCCACAGGCCTGGTAAATACTGTACCATAATTTATGTTTTAACCCAGTAACTCGAGCATAGACGTGTCATGCGCGTGCTCAGCTGATGAAAGAACTTGCGCGATTCTCGTCATTAATTAATGCGAACACCACGATTCTCAGAAAACTGGCTTCTTTAGTAAACAAGGAAACAATCCGAATGACGCACATATTTTGCCAGTTACACAGACGTTTCCTGGTTGAAAATCAAAAGCATCTGAACTCAAAATAAAAGATTTGAACAGTCGGCTAAACGAAGGATTCACCCAGTGGATAGGTTTAGAAACAGTAAACATTTTTAAGAAAATGACATTTGTAGCGTTGGAATGATATACCGTAGGCAACACTCATTTCCACAATTAATTGGCTTCATTCGTATAAATGTTTCCAATATCGTGCACCACTGTTTCCTAATACAACATTTGGACGGACCATGAAACTCAATCACGTATCTTGGTTTGCTTTAAATATTCAGATGCCATAGCAACAACTTGCTAAACAATACAATTTTTAGAACACGAAGTTGTACATACTACACGTCGGTGTCCTTGGGTATAGAGCTATTTACTTCAATCACCGTAAAAATCCAAGTTCAGAAAAGCTTAAAGGCAGCATTGCAGGTACGCTGAATCAGTTCGCATAATGTAAGCCAGCCTATCAATGCGCAGGCAATCAACTTTAATGGTTGCCTACTGTACAACATGCGGCCTATTAAACTTTTAACAACGAAATGAACAAACACAAATGCGCATTTTCAAATGAAAGGAACACGATCTGTTCATGCCCGTGCAACTGTTTAAGTCTTCGCCTACATTCAAAACCTTTCTTTCACCACAGACATTACGCTGCGGTAGTTACATAACAATGAAATTCGAATAAACAAACAGTGTGCTTCCGGTTGCAGCATTTGTGGCGTTTTTCAGTAGTTTTCATGGATTTTGTAAAGTTAGTTTAGAAATACTGTGCTGCCTTCTTTGCAGCAACGCATAAAAATATGGCATTTAAATTACTAAACAACTATGCTCTTGCGGAGGGAACAAATTGCGGGCAAGTGAGCGGCAGGGTGCGAACATGCTCGTATCGAAGTTGCATCATCGAGGTTATAAACTCAACTTGAAACAAAAGCAACCTTGCTGAAAGAAATCAGGTATCAATAAGAGCAAAGCTATAAAAAAATAAAACTAAAAACACGCAACGCGGCCGCAAAATAGCATTGATTATTTTTGCACTGGCGAGCTTAAATCAATTAAAAAGTGCGACAACCACTTGCATTACATCATTTTATTGACGACTGTTTCCTGTAGACCCAAACAAACAAGAAAAAAACATGCTGTTCTTTTTGCTACTCATGTTGTTATTTCGTAGCGTTTACCATCAGGCAAATCAAGCAGATAAGTTAGTTCTTCTGGCGATTTTTATTATTAGCCGACGTTTTGTCCACTTAATAGGTGGGCGAAACGTCGGCTAATAATGAAAACCGCCAGAGAACTAACTTATCTGCTTGAAGAAAAAAACATTTTGGACATGAACAAAAAAAATTATTTTGGGCGGTCTTACTGCAACAACAGTAGTCGGACAAGGGTTTCTGTTCCGATCATACCTGAACTACATCAACAAGTGTTCACAGTTTCAACATAATTTCGCAAAAACAACATCCAAGCGAGGATCAGCGTTAACATGAGAAAATTACGGAACTGAAACACAAAAAAAGAACAGCGAAACCAATTACAGACAGAAATATAAAGGAAACGTCAAGCTGCAACAACTAAAGCATTGAAACATTGTTTTATTTGTTGCAAAAACAGATAATGATTACTTGAAACAGATAATTATTGTTACAAACTGTTTAATCACCTTTCGTCTTGCCTCATTTGCCTTTGTTGACGTTCTGCTTCCATTCGTGCCTCTTCACGTAAATACCTACATAACAGACAACAAGAACATTCGTGATGTAACGAAAACTCGAGACACGTATTAAGCCGCTTCCACTCTATTATCTTTACGCACCGGATCGAAAGTTTTGAGATAACATGTTTGGCGTTTTCGGCTTCAATATATATATTTGTGTCCTATTTCTTCCGGGTCATTTCAACAAAAACGTTGCCTCTCAGAGGTCACGTAAGTTAGTTTAAAAGGTACCAGTCAAGGGTAGAAAATAAATAAGGAAGTTTTTCTTAAAACCACATGCTCACCGGAACAGCGACGGATCACGAGGTCGATCTGGAGAGCATCTATTTATTGTACATGTTGTGCCTTATGTTAAGGATGTTTTGAAACATTTGCTAACAATCGAAAATAGAAACCATAGATGAAGCCTGTCATAAATAACCTTTCGGCACCAGGAGTGGTTGCACCACAACGAACTTACGCCGCATACAACCACAAAGCAAAGCTCCACTCACTTCGTGTTGTCTTTCTTAAAGCAGCAGCATCCACAGCACTTGCACACACAGAGAGTGATGGTAATGAGTAGTATGCCGCCAATGACGCTCACTGAGATGATCAAGGCCTCAAAATTTACTAAAAAACATGATGCCCAAGAAGGAATGTAAATTTTTAAGTACGATTTGACACCTTCAAACCAAGTTCATAGTACTGTAGACGCTAGACTTAGACATATACATGAAATCACCCAATAGAAAAATTCCTACTTAAGTGATCATGTTTTCAATTCAAATTTACCATCCCTATAGTGTACAAAATAACAGAGAAGGCAAGGTAACTGTACAACACATAAGGAGACGTTTCAATTTTGGTGGAGTATCACCAAATCTTTCTGTCAGTTCTTAAAAATATTGGAAATTGAGGTTTATCAACAGAAGTACAAACTGATGTATTCGTTTTCGTTTTTTATTTCTATGTACAAACAATATGCTGTTGACCAAGCAAAATATTTTAAGTGCCTGAGACATTTACATCAAATCAATGGAATAGAAAACAACTTGTACCTATGAGCTTGTTGATGCTCAAGGAAACATGAAAGTTGGAAATTATGTCAGCCTTGCACAAAGTGCAAAAACAGCTGTTAAGTAGGAAGTAATCACACTGCTTATTTAATAATTTCCACAAAAAGCTTACACCAGCACACGCCCCATCTTGCATTAGCCAAAGGGCAATCAGAAGCAGATGGAAGGACATGGTTGACAGGATATGGAATACACTTGTTCGGCTTGTTGCACCACATACATGACACATTTTTCAGACAATCTCCACAGGATTTATTCAGAGTGTGGCATTCTGCAAAAGATGTATACATGAGAAATTTGCTACTCTTCGTTTACACAGCAGCATGAATTAAGATGTTCAACACTACTACAACGAGGCAGGAAACAAGTTTATGATTCTTAACTTGTACTACCCAGCAGATTGTTACAAAAGTTTCTGAGTGCTGCAGGCAGCATTTTGGTCAGGAATTGTTTATTCAATTAATGATTGCTTGTAGAATGTGGAATACCCAGCTGTTTTGATGCTAGTGAAGTGTCAAGTTGCTGAGTCATTGGGGAAGCCCCAAGCATAGGGCTGTCCAAAGTCACCCCAGGGCTTACAATGCAAATTATTAAGAGACTGTGCATATTTGTTGATTTTTTAAAAATTTGTACGCATTTCATTTGCAAAATTTTTTAACAAACAATGCCAAAAATAGCCCAATCTGCTTGGCAGCATCTAATTGGCAAAAACATACCTGCCAGCAAACATGTTGATGACCATTTGCAGGGCAAACTCATAAGTGTCAGCAAGAACCCCTACAAGTCACATAAATGTATTTTTTACTGAGCACACTTAATCAGTCAGAATGTATTGCCAAGTTGGACTAAAGCCTGGTCAGTAATTTTTCACTTCACTCAACGAAAAAATCCATTTAAAAACTTTCATAGAAACTGAACTGGGTGCTAGTTTACACAGTTGCGATAAATTTTCCTTGAATGCCAAAAATTTAAGCCACTGCTCCATCAAACCACTTGGTAAATACACAATGATAACAATGCAGACTTATGTAATTAAGTCACGGTCTTGAAAATTAAGTGATTGTGTACATCTGATTCATAGCATGAAACCAAGACATTAGAATGGATGACTTAAACTAAGTCACCCACAACACAGCGATGTCTAGAGGGAGGGCCATTGCCCAAGGTAATTAAACAATGACCCATGTCACAACTTTTTTTTCTAGCTAATATTAATTTATAATTTAATAGATTTCAAAACATTGATTTTAATGAAACAGGAGCTACATGTAACCTGGCCTTCAGAAAATTGCCTCTGCTCTAGTAATGCACACAGTTTTCAAACAGAAGGCAACAAGCACAAGAAAGCAAATGTACAGATTATAGTTTAGTTAATGTTGAATTGCTACTACTTGGCAAGCTTATTTCATCATATATCACAAAAGTGAATGAGAATGCTTATTGAGTGTAAAAACAAACAATTTACATTGATCAATGCGTAGTAAACATGAGTATTGTACACTAACCAGGGCTTGAGTACCAATTAAGCAAAATAAGCATGTGTTTTGGTCACGAAGTGAAGGGGGCAATAGATATGCACACATAAGGCTTGGATCATTGCAAAATGGAAATTCTGAAGGTTGCTGGAATTTACAAGCCAGTTTCATCCATGTTCAGCATGCCACAAGTAAAAATATGGAAACTCTGGAAAAGGAAATCCTTTATACGTGTCTATAACCACTTGCGAGGAACTCATATGATGGCACAAAAGATCAATGTGCACATTGATATGAAGTAAGATCTAGTTATTTTAGTTAGTCAGTTGATTCAACACCAGATCGATCACATTTCGATCAGTTAAGTGTTGTACTGCAAAGCTGGACAGTCAATTGAATGCTTCTTAACTTTTCTGGAATTGAGAAGTCATGTTGGTGAGGAAATTACAAATCAGGTGTTGCAGTACTGAGTGAAATTTGTGCTAGACTTTTCAAGAGGTAGAGGTCAGTATTATGACAACGCTGCTAACATGTTTGGGCATTAAAAAAGGATGCAGCAAATTTTTTTGGTATAAAGAAGTTTGCTATATATGTGCCCTGTGCAACTCTTTCATTAGTCTGGCAGGCTAAAGTTCTGTTGACTGCTGTCAAGAGATAGCTAATTTCTTTCTTTTGTTAATTTCTTTTATACAGTGCAATCACTTTACACCATATTTTACAGGCCATAAGGAGCACTTTCAATTTTTGAATGGTAGCTGTTCTTTTTTCATACATAAAGCGCACCAAATTATAAGGTGCAAAATGAAAGATTACATATGAGGGATTTTAATCTGTCACACATGCCTAATCCACCAGGCACAAACATAAAAGCTGTGCATGTCAGTGCGCACCAATGTACTCAGGAGCCTCCCAGCCAGAGATACATATAGGTCTGTGTGCAGTAGCATTGCGGAGTAATATGATCTATGCTTCAACATTAACGTATGTGCCAGTTACTCACAGAACCACATACCTACTCGTTGCAGCTGTTGTTGGTTTATTACATACACAATGGTGTGTTTCCAAAAAAATAATGACCAGCAATTGAATGAATAGTAAAGTTTACTACATAAAACTGGTCCTAGGTGAAAAAGCACAACCAGATTCATACATTAGACGCACTGCATTACAAGGTGCACTTTCGATTTTTGCAAAAATTAAAGGATTTTAAGTGCACATTATAGTCTGAAAAATACAGTACATTTTTTCAACCTCAGCCAACTGGTGGAAAATTCTTAAAAGTAGCATTACAAATGAAGAGTGTGTTGAAATCTCTGCGTGATACCAGATGGGAGGCACATGCTGTGCAACAGCATCAATTTTAAACACACTACAGCAGGGGCCTCCAACTCAAATTGCTCCATGGGCCACATGAGGACTTACAAGGTAGCCCGCAGGCCGCATTATGACGCTGACACAACAATAGCAGTACCTTTTACATCTTATTTCCTGCGAAAGGTATCACAAATATAGGCAAATCATTTCTAGCCATCTCTACACTCACATTAATCGATTCTAGCCATCTACAGAACTTTTTCACTCGCTAGCTGAGCACTTTTAAACACCAGTGAATAAACTAACATAAATGTTATTCATTTCATTCATTTTCATACCTACCTATCCTCTTGAGGGGGTTGCAGGGACAACATCCATAGAACTTGGAATACCTCATGGTCAACAGCCTTTCAAATACTTGTGCTGGCTCCACACCAAGACAGGGCCAAGCAAGGTCAGAGATGCAGTTACTCCACCTAGGCTTTGGACAACATCTGGGTCACTTTCCTGTGGGTTTAGCCAACAGGACTTGCCTCACCAGTCTTTCATTGGACATTCTGGATACATGGCCGAGCTAACGTATTGTTTTCTCTCAATTAGGAGAAGTGGTTCGACATTCAGGGCTCTGCGAATTTTACAGCTGCGCACTTTGTTGCAAAGTGTCACACCAGGGGCGTAACGAGGGGAACACAATGCCCCAGTGCTGAATCACTGGGGAGCGCCAAAAAGTTACAGCGATGTCACAAGTTTTTCTTCAATGCAGCACATTTACAGTACTCCCAAAACACCTTAGGTTCAAATATGGAGGCGCCAAACTTGTTTCTTGTCCCAGGCATAATCTAACCTTCATACACTCCTTTGTCACACTGTGGACTCTTCACAAAAATACTACCTTTAGTACTTGCACCTGTGTTAATATTCCTTCAGTTATTACCCAAGACTTAACTGCTGAGGGGCATTGACTCGACAACCTTCCGGCTCCTTCAATGCCCTGGTGTCCTTACACTGATTTGTGTTTTTTCTAACTGAATATTAATTATCGCCAAATAAAATCAGCTCATGACCATAGGTAAAGATCGGAACAAAGCAACTGGTGTTGTGGGGGGCAACACGATAAACTGTGATTCTGCAGTTGAAATTGGCAAAATAGCAATGCAGAAAATGTTAGGTAAGACATTGAGACATCCATCTATACCGAAAAGATAAAGTTCTTCCACTATCTAGCATCACGAACTGCATCAAAGTGCATGAAGAGGTCATTCCTGTGAACACCATGTGGTTGTCAAACAGAATAATTTGTGTCATCAAACCTGATGAGAATTTTGCCTCCTGTCTAGAGTATGAACTAGCTCCTAGATTTAATGCTTTTTGTGACGTATCCATGAGAAAAAACAGAAATCTGTCATGTATGATGGCATAGAGTCAGTTGTTGATAGTTAACAGACATCTCCTGAAAAATGTACAGTTGTCATCGATGGTGGATATTTGCTGAGGTGTGTTATATGGCCTCAACGGCTCATACAGTGACGTATATTCAGCATATGAAACATATGTGCAGACGCACTATGGGACCGACAATGTTGTCATTGTGTTTGATGGTTGCAGCGATGCTTCAAGCACCAACAGTGTGGAGCAAAATCATTGAGAAAGGAGATCGCAGTCGACAGATCTTGATCACAGATGATACACCGGTTACAATCCATCAAGAAAGATTCCTTACAAATGGAAAGAATAAAGCCAGGCTTATTCAGGGATTAACCGGGCATTCGGAACTTGCAGGCATACCAGTAAAACATGTGGTGGCAGATGCAGATACGTTGATTGTACGAACAGCAATTGAGCTGTCAATCAAAAGCATTGTCATTGTGGTGGGAACTGACATAGACTTGCTTATTTTGTTGATACAGTTGTTGAAACAAGACAGCCGACTCTATCTGTACAACCAGGAGCTGGAAAATGTCCTGACAAAGCATTTTTCATCAGCTGCATTCAAGAGCATTTTCCAGAAGCATGTTGCTCTTCCTGCATGCCATGACAGGTTGTGGCACCGCATCTGCCTTATACAGACAAGGCAAGAATAAGACATTCAACCTTCTGCAGAAAATTGGCAGCACAAGGAGATTCCAAGATTGCCACAAATGTAAAACAAGCTCCTGGAAATGCGATTTACTTTTGCTGGAAAACGCAAAACAAGTTTACTGATATAATTTCAAACCAAATTCAAGAACAAG
>Ga0210059_1008220_pt1 | contig 16501 bp, 5 predicted proteins | sample Ectturendosymbi2_FD_188042 | JGI IMG/M metagenome (GOLD analysis project Ga0210059, IMG submission 188042) | Ecteinascidia turbinata endosymbiont from Florida, USA - Sample 2 (SPAdes) (version 2) | ecosystem: Host-associated > Tunicates > Ascidians > Unclassified | place: Key West, Florida...
TGTCTTTCCAACTACAGAAAAATAAGTATTGATTTTGTCTGCACTTTCTTTACTACTCTTTGTCAGTGTACCATCTTCATTTTGAAGATCTTGTAGGTGTATTTGTTTTTTATGCCCTTTATTCAATGTTTTTTATTGTTTTCCACATTAAGGACGAATTGAGCAGTGACAAGCCCCAATGAAAAGAGCCCAAGTTAACAACCTTAATCAATGAAGTGAGTGGTGGCACAAACATACAAAGTAGGCAAGCTCATGGTTTTCTATATATGATAATTGAAGACTCAGGCTTAGCCTGAGTGCCAGAGTCGCCACTGCTTCCACCCTAAGCCTAAATGAATGACTGTAATCATTGCAATGCGCAATTGTTTCCTGATTGTCAACATTTGACAAGTGGCAACAACCACTATGATAGCAATCTGTCATTACTTCTCTCGCAGCATGCTACACATACTGACTTCAGGAGCCATGTTGGTAGGTTGATGTCAAATGATCTCTCCTTGCTACATTGTAACATAAGATATTTGTATAAAAATATAGACAAACTTGAAGAAATTGTATTTCCATAGTAGTCATATTGAAAGATCTTTGAGTTACAAGTGTAATTGTAGAGGAAAAACTGACTTGGAAAGAGTGACTTTGGAAATTGTGACAGTTGAGTTGTATTACATCCAAATATGTTGGCACTTTGTAGTGTATAAAGTTAAACATGGTAATCAAGAATTATGTATGTAGTATGTTGTAACAACTGTTTTAAACTCATTGCAGCTGTTCATCCATATAATACAAGACAAATCAAAACTTGACAATTTGCTTTACCAAAAGCATGTTCCAACTTGTACCAACTCAGATGCTAAAATGATAAAATACAGTGCAACAGAAATATGGTCAAGAATTCTTTTGAAAACAAAAAATGAAACGTGATTGGCACTTCCGCATAATATAAGAAGTATTCATTACTCTGCTACTACAAATACATTTTGTGTTCTTTTTATTGGTGTGCATAAACCAGGTGCATTGATTTAATTATTCAACGCTGTTATAATGGAAACAATTAAATCAGATAGTATCTCCATTATTTCTTACACCATTTGGTTTTTGCAGCGTTCACTAAAATTGGTCACATCAAGCCCTTGTATAAAGTAATGGGATGCCTATAGTGTGACGCAAACAATGCGCCTACTAAACCATGAACAAATTTCTGTTCCCTTGCATACATCAACTGTGAATTCTTTTCCGCAATCCATGTTTGGACACCTAGTTCTCAACCTGCTTAAATCCTGTGGCACCATTGCAGTGCTGCATTAGTTTATAACTTTAGATGCATTTCCACTCTAACATTCATGAATAATATTAAATATTTGAGAACAGCAAATGTTCAAATCAATGTGATAACTTTAAACCATTTTCTTCTGGTGGCTTGACGTGCCTGCAACATATTTTGCATCAACAAGCTATTTAACTGCATTGCGCGTTTTAAATTTTATAACCAGAGCAAAAGACTTTACTAATTGTTATACACTGTTCCCTTTGCACTATAAGTAGTTTCTTCCTTGGGTGGTCTGCAGTCTAAATGACCCCTGATCCTTGGCAACCTCCCACTCCTTCATGCATTCTATAATTTGTGCGTGTGTCCTGTATGTTTGTAATTCATCAAAGTAAATGTATCAGCGCTGTCATGCATATACTTTTCTACTCCTGCCACATATTTATCCTTGTGTACTTTCATGTATTTGTGTATTCTTTGTCACTGCGATGCGCGTTTAAAGTCTAGTAGATTGCATGTGGGAGTGCAGACTTTAACAATACACATTCATTCATAGCCATTATTGTTGCTAACTTGTCTCACCTATGTGCATGCTTCACCTACCCACCTATATATCTCAAGTCTTCCCCCATTGCTTGCCCACCATCATCTGTGTTAATGTTAATGTTTGTTATGTATGTATTTGATTTAACATTTGTGCTTCTGTACTACTATATTACCATTTTCCTGTACTTGTTTTCTCTTTAATTGTGTTCATTTTGCTTTTGTTGCTTCTCACATGTTTATTTTGTCTTGTTGTTTCATGTAAATTTTGTGTTTTGTCCTTATGTTTTCAACCACTCATTCCTGTGGGTTATTGGTACTACTTGTAATGTTCAAACATATATCTTATGCCTGTATTGTGCTGTTGTTCATGTATTTATAACCTTTGTATTTCTGCATCACTTACCTCTTGTTACTATAAGAAAAGAAGTTGTACATAAAACAGAATTGCAGCATGTCGGTTGACAACATTTGAGTAACAAATTAACATGGGTACTCGAAACAGAAAAAGAGAACAGTATTATTATTAATAGAGGTGGTTTTTTGAGTACCCCCAAAAATTTTCATTATGATACTAACTTAGCAGTATCGTAGAGTAATGACCATCGAACATCATGCTACATTACACGGCATATTAACCAACTCACAAAATGTTTCATGATGTAATGTTATGGGATGTTTTCATTCCGTGTGGCTTACTGGCTAATGCAGTCCTTCTAACTCCAAGCCAAGTTAATCCACAGACAGGCAAACATGTGTTGTGCCAAAGTACTCCCTTGCATAGACCCATATCCCAACACTTGATCTCATGAGTGGGTAAACAACAATATATGACTCATTACTAACAGAAACCATCACATCTATTTAAAATGTTTATTTTAACACTTTGAGAGCCGGCGTATGATATATTCGTACCTAGATTTCGGCCTAAAACCAGCAGTTTTTGGTTGCTTTACCAACACCCTAGCTCCTCCGCCGATTGTGCTAGAAAACTGTTCAAGGGCTCAAACGGACTGGCCAGTCTTCTAGTCTGCACTCGACAAAAAATTTTTTGTTGGGGGTTGCGGATTTTCTGTGAGTGACGTCATAAGTGAAGTAGTTTTGGGGCCATTTTGGCTCATGTTGCCTGGCCTAGGGCCCAACCTTGAGGCCAAAGTATTTCACTGAAGTTTTTATTGAAAACTAGGCTGGAGTCTGAGTCTTTTGAGGCTTTGATCGACTTTCTAGCTTTTCTGGTTCAAAAGTTATGATCTAAGATAAACAAATTAATTAATTATCTGATTAGTCAAATATTTTTATTACTTTTGATCCCGAAACCCCAGCAAGTCATCCAAAGTATCAAAAGACTTGGATTGTAGCCTAGTTTATAATAAAAACTTTAGGAAAATACTACCATCTAACGGTTTGAGTGCAGGGCCAGGTGAAGTGGGCCAAGGTGGCCTAAAAGTCCTCCGCTTATGACATCACTCACAAATAAACCCTCACTCCCAATCAAAGTTTTTGTTTCGAGTGCAAGCTGCAAGACTTGCCGCGTCTTTTGAGCTTTTGACCGGGTTGGTAGCGCTGACCGGACCTGAGAAATTCCCACACAAAGCCACGTGCGTTTCGGTGTTTTTTATCAAATCCCCGATTTCAGCTGGACACCAAAGTGTTAAAGGCAGATGATGAGATATCTCAAAGAGGGTTGTTTTATATTAATTGGTATTTAATGAAGTTTATATTCACATTAAAATTTTGTGTTTCAGATAAAACTTTTATGTGTTTAATGAATGAGTTATATGAACCCCTATAAAATGGCTACTCCTCAAGAAAAGGCACAATGTATATCCTGGTTTAGGTAAGGGACATAACTGACTTGAGGCAAAGAATTTCTAATACCATTTCCACCATTGATGAGGCTATGCTACAACGAACATGGTAGGAAATTGAGTACCGGCTTGATGTGCTTCATGCAACTTATGATGCCCATATGGAAGTGTATTAACACATTGAAAGCCCGCGTACAATATATTCATACTTCAATTTCGGCCTAAAAACACAGTTTTCAGTTGCCTTACCAATGCCATAGCTCCTCCACCGATTGTGCTAGAGAGCTGTTCAAGGGCTCAAATGGATAGGCCAGTCTTTTAGATTGCACTCGAAAAAAACTTCTTTAGTTCGGGGTTGCAGATTTTCTGTGAGTGACGTCATAAGTGAAGTAGTTTTGGGGTCATTTTGGCTCATGTTGCCTGGCCTAGGGCCCAACCGCTAGGCCAAAGTGTTTTGCTGAAGTTTTTATTGGAAACTAGGCTCGAGTCTGAGTTTTTGATCGACTTTCTAGCGTTTCTGGGTCAAAAGTTATGATCTAAAATATACAAACTAATTAGTCAAATATATTTACTAGTTTAGATCATTAACTTTTGAACCTGAAACCCCAGCAGGTCATCCAAAGGATCAAAAGACTAGGATTGTAGCCTAGTTTCTAATAAAAACTTCAGCAAAATACTACCATCTAACGGTTGGCGCCCAGGGCCAGGCAAAGTGGCCTAAAAGTCCTCCATTTATAATGTCACTCACAAAAAACCGACACCACCCAAGCAAAAAATTTTTGATTGAGTGCAAACTACAAGACTTGCCGCGTCTTTTGATGCTTTGACCAGGTCCGTAACCCTTACAGGAGCTGAGAAATTCCCACGCAAAGCTACGTGCGCTTCGGCGTTTTTTTTGAAAATCCTCAAAAGCGGCCGGATGCCAAAGTGTTAAAAGTGGTAATAAAACTTTGATAAACACTGATGAACATGACATAACCCTGTTTGTGATATCTCATGATTTGACTTTGTAATAATTTTTTTAAATTGTTAAGAGATTTTGTGGTCACCCTGTATAATTTTCCACAGAATGGAGCCTGATTTGTTTGTAGGCAGTCATCTCCTTACCACACAAAAACCTGCAAGTGAATGTTATGTCATAGAGGGTTTGTCACAAAGATTGCGCAGCGGTCTGATTATCATGCATTGCTTGATTTAGTTGAAGGACTCACACCGTAAAGAACACAATAGAGAATTCGCATTACTTAATCAGAGATAAGTAGCAATTTCTGTTTCCAAACAATCCATGCAGAACAATATCATAGGGACTTTTATCATCAAATATTGCCAATATATATTGGTGGAATTTTGCCGATATGATATATTGACAATATCGCCATATCAGCATGCCGATGCATTGGTTGAGCTCTGGTTCAAACATAACTGGATTAAGAGTTATTAAATGCTAATTGTCACAACAATATTTCTCAGATGATAATTTTTTAAGACAATGGAATGAAATTTAGCTAAAGTTAAAATCAACTTACCATTCATTACAGGTATAGCAACATTTAAAAAAAGTGAATGAGTTGTATATCTGGCAAAAGTGTGTATTTTAAACAGTTGAAGAAAACCAGTATCAATCCAGTTACTAAGAAAGTTGTGTGGATTCCACCCAAATCTCCATTTGGACTTGTACAAGAAACTTTGTTTCATGATCCATGGAAATTGTTAATTGCAACAATCTTTTTAAACAAAACATCTGGAAATTGTGCTTTACCACTTTTATGGAAGTTTTTTGACTGCTGGCCTACTGCAGAACATATCTGCCAAGCAGATGAAGCTGTAATTGCTCAAGTATTACAACCACTTGGGCTGCATCATGTTAGAGCATATACAATCAAGCAGTTTTCTTATGAATTCTTAACAAAAGACTGGAAATATCCTGATGAACTTTATGGGATTGGGAAGTATGGAAGGGATTCATACAGAATATTTTGCATTAATGAGTGGAGACATGTGAAACCTGATGACTGTAAATTAAACTTGTATCATGAGTGGTTAAAAACTGCATATGAAGATTACTGAAGCTTAGGATGAATTGTAGATTGTGTCAAGTCCAAAATAAGAAAAGGAGGATAATTGGTGAAAAATCAATACAAAAACTTTACGTAAAATCAATAAGTAAATATTATTCTTTATATTTACTTAACTGATTAGTGTTGCTTGTCTGACTTTAATGTCGTTGTGGAAGAACAGCATATAAAATCATTTGTAATAATTTTTTTTTTCAAAAAGTTTTTTCATATAATCTTTTTGGCAGTAATCAGGTATTATTATGCGTGATTATCTTGGTATATTGTTTAATGTTCATATTTAGCTATTTGGAAACAAGATACAAAGTCTTTGCCATTATAAGTCAGTAATTGCTTGCATTGCTTTGCATATTTTAACCATGCTTGAAGCTTTGCTTTTGAAAGATGTTCTGTGTAGGCATTTTAGCAAGAGAGCATTACTGGAAAAAATTGCTGCTTACCATGTTTGCAGAACGTAAATTTGTAATACTGTTTAGCAATCCAACAAAACCAACTATAATACATTTCTACAAACAGTTTAATGAAGTGTTGTATTAAATGCTTTATTTGTGCTTTGGAACAGAATCAAATATAATCTCAAGTTTTGTCAAAATTTTATAGATTGAGCTATTTTCAATCTTCATGCTCCCGCAGGTTTTCGTGTATGGAATTCTTAACGAAAAGATGTTTTCAATCACTTTATCTTCAGCATTGCAGGAAAAAAGCCATGGTGCAATCTACAAATCAACTAGGAAATTACCAACTGCTGTGCAACTTTGAAGCATAGTTATACTGCAGATACTACAATGAAAGGTGTTAATTATATTAATAGATAGTTCTGAATATCTAAAACTATGTTATCGTAAACAAATAGAAACCCTCCTTGATTGTCTGAAATCACCCAGAAGAGTGATTTTGGTTTCTTAACAGCTCTTTTGCTGGTGACTAATTATGTTAGATTTTAAAATGTTTTTCCTCTTTTGATAAGATTCTTCTATCCCACCCATGTAATGTATATGAAAGGTATTAATAAAATGTATCAAACATGGTCAATACAATCGAACTGAATATTTGGAAAAGTGTTAGACACTAGCTTATTTTGGAAAGCTTTAATGAATACTGGATAGAGATTTGCATTGTGGAGTTTTTTGTGACATTGTTGTATATATCTAATCTTGTGTACATTTTCAGTTTATGTTGGTAATTTTAAGTGGGGTTGATACTGTTAATGCAGATGATGTTTGAGACAACATAACTGCAACAGAACTTCACTTTGCAAAGAAGCATTATTCTGTTGATTGCACTTTGTTTCCATTCAACACTTATGATGCCAATGTGTTGTGTGGAAGATGGTCATTTTTGTTGCAACTTGTGAAATGTGTAAAGCCACCGAAGGCCAATTTTTTTGCAGTCACAGAAAATGACAAGCCAGTAATGAATACAAGCTTCATAGCCTGAATGGTGCAGAAGACAACTGTCAGATGTCTCTGAAAACATAACGTTGAGTCAAAGTTGATGGTCACAATTTTTCATGAACCTGTTCTCAAGAATTGTGCTCAACTAATGGCATAAATTTCTACAAAGCATATGCATCAAAGTTTTACTCTTATTTTGACTGAGTTGAAAATATGTATAGGCAGTTTGGCTGATGCATTTAAAAGTTACACGTAACAAGGATGCAGATTTTGCAACTTTGAATGTAGCTTTCTCAAGCGCTACCTTCTGCAGTTAGCTAGTAAAGATGCCTTGGTATGGTTAAAGCTTTAAATTGTCATTCTCCTAGTTGCAAACACTACTGTTTTTAGACAGTGAGCAGTCATAGCTTTCAATGTCAGTGACACAAAAGTCACTAAGCTCTATCATTCAGCTTGTGTTGCTGTTTGTGGTTTGCAATTTATGCCAATAATGTATTTGAAACTTGAACCTGCGAGTTTGCTGCTTGTTTCAAAGTGCAAGACCAAGACTTACCTTTCTGTTGGGAACTAATAGCAACCTCTATTTCAATATGTCACAAAATCGCTCACATGTCTGAAATCACCTGAATTATGATAAGACCATTAGGGGAGGTAGTGCTGTAGGACTTTACCTCCTAAGCCAATATTAAGGCCTCAGTAATTGTTTGTATCAGCCCAAAATCATGCTAATATGTGCTTTCAACAGAGTTATTTCTGTGTTGTTTGATCTGAAATAGAAATTATTACAAGAGGATACAGAAGTGTGAATAGTTAAATGTGAACAGATTTCAAATATTGTATCCCTACTTTACTACTAGGGTGTTGTAGGGGTACGTCATGGGAAAACCACGTGGTTATTTTAGGTGTTCCAGAACTAACATCGCGAATTTCTTGCTTGGTTTGAAACAGTTCCTTGTGCTCATGGATAAAGTGAAGTAGGGCAGTTTATGTTCAGCTCTGCATGTTGCATTGTATAGTGGATGTACAGTAAACCTCAGTTAATCAGGATCTTTGCCAAAACTTGTGGTACGAATGATTTCTAACGTTGTTGTTTATAAAAACATTTGGTTTATTTGGATTTTTAATCCGGATCTTTGCCAATACTGGATAAAATCTGCTCTTTTCACATCTTGTAATCCAAATTTTTCTGCACTTCCACCCTTTTGTGTTCTTAAGTGCACAGGACTGATCTCTAGGAAAGATTCGGCAGCTTTCAGAGGCAACGCAAGCGTGATCACAACAGTCCCATCGTTGCAGGGGATTTGGTGGGCTTAGCCCCCCCAAACAAAGCTCCAAGCCCCCAAAGTATGAAACACTGTAAATCACTTGAGTTTGTCAAATTTTAGAATGTAAACCCCCCCTATTGAAGACTTTCTGGTGACTGCTCTGGCTCACGATCCCCAAAGAGTGTATAGAATTATAACAACGGCCACAACTGCCTGCAACATTCGACTAATGGTAGAGACGATTATTACGTCACACACGGGCATAGCATATTCCGTTGAACGCAACGCTCAAGGCACGCAGCCTCAACACGGTTTCAATCTAATGATCAGTGTTGAGTGTGCTTGTGTAGATGTAGAGCTTTATTCCTGAGTGTATTGTACTCGGTAAGGTGTCTGAAAGGGATTACCTTCCAAATAGAGTGACTTCTTTTGGACCTGTTGCAGATATCTCTGCGTCACTCCGTAATCCCAGATTTCTTCGCAGCCAAGTAATCTCAAATTATGAACTTAAGACCGTTCATAATTACCTGGACATGGCGGTTGCTAGCCTGATGTATATGCCAATGTAAATACATCAATACGTTGGTTTTGCTTCTGCGAAAGCCTGCTGTTGAGTCGTAAATGTATTTGATTTAGGTTATTTTAACTGATATCTCAGTTCTTAGATGACGTCAGGGTAGAAACAACCATCTTCGGTTAATCCGGATCTTCGCCTAAACCGGATAAAATCGTCAGTCAAATCGAATCCGGATTAACGGAGGTTTACTGTATTTGTAATTTCATAGTTCGGGTGAAACGAAGTTGTGCGTTTAACGGTTTTATATCTGCTTTTTTTGCACAAACTGGTCTTGGTTTCCTTGTTTCAACTGTTATTTTGACAGACAGCATGTGTGTGCTTTTGGGTCTGACTCGCGCTTCAAACGCCACATGTTTGCATGCGTGCAGTAGTTTTCCTGGGGTGGGGTCAACAGTGGTGAAATTTCATTTTACCAACTCAAAACCAGGAGGTAAACATATTTTCTATTAAAATGTCGGTAGGAAATCATAACATTTCAAAATCCAAGCGGGCCAAGGCCCCCCTTCACCACTTTCAGACACCTTCTAATTAGCGATCTCGTTTCCTGCAGTTGGAAGCTCGTACTGCTCACATGCGGTCTGCGTGTTTCCTGTTGACTGTGCTAATGTCGGTTTACCACAGCTCTGGCTCTCGGCCTCGTGTAAATAGAGGTTAGTGTTGTTACGAACTTAACGTGGTGAAACCGTCTTTTGCATAAGCGCTGCTTTCACTTCGCAACTTCTTGGTCGGGAGACAGGAACAGTGCTCTGACAACAAACAAGGCTCCAAGCTGACATCGCAGTTGCGTATAGGGATACCGGCGCCCCAGGTGCTACCCGCAGCCAACCTCATACACAACTTGTTGTATCCTACGACTGCTCCCTCGCCGGCTGTGTATGATTACATTCACACGCAAATACTGATCGTATGTGTCGCTTCGAGATTTTGGAATGCTTTCCCAATTAAACCTAGATAAATTAATGACATTCCACTGCTGGTTTACATTCCCGTTATTACGTTGCATATTTATCAGTGGCGCTCACATTTGTGTATTTGGTACTGAAAAGTAGACGATTTCTGATTGCTATCCCACGATATATCTTTTCAGTTTTGCGAGCATATCATGCGCCACACGCGACCATTCATGTAATTGTCATGCGTTGACACAATTTAATTAAATCCGTTTTTCAATAGTTAATTATAAATTGCAACACATGCAAGTAACTTGAATAACTATTTGTGTTTGTTGGATTTGGCCGCTATGGTGCATGACTTTGTGAGATCCTCCAATCAGAAGTTGTGATTACGTGTTACGAAGGTATGCAAGCAGTAGTTATTATCATTGTTAAATAGTCAGGCAACGTCACGTGAATGTGTTCTAATCGTATCGTCTCAAAACGTTGGACCAAAAACTGTTGGTTGGTAAAAAAATCGTACAGTGACGTGCGTGCGTGCAAACGGAGCGGTATGCACACTGGCCAAAGCCATGGTGGTATACACGTTACGGCGTGTTGTGACCAGCAGACCCACAAGCCTGTTTTGCCGATTGCAATGCAGTATTTTTGCTTGGAGCTTTTAGAAAAGAAATGGAATTTGATGGCTATTATCCGCAAATGCTACCGCGTTTTATGTTCCCGTCCGAATCATCGGTAGCCTTAGCTTGTCGAATACTTTGATGTAATTCGACAAGCTTCAAGCTGGGTTTACTTGTCGAATACGTTGATTGCTTTCAATTTTGTGGGCAGCGAAAATTTGAAGCCCCTATGTGAATAAAAATGTAAACGTACGAGACGATGTTTGCTACGTGGTATAAAGCGGTTCCGTTGGGTATACTCAATCTCAATAAGATTGTTTGATACGTACCGTTAGCAGCAACATCCTTACCTCGTTCAAATCACCAGAAACAATTTACTGTGAGTAATTGTAACAAGTGTTGTGCTTTGCAGTTGCAAGATGAATTATGATTGCGTCCCTTGAATCCGTTCTAAGCGTTCAACATAAGACCCGATTATACTCATGGGCAGAAATCCCCCAGCACCAGCAAGACAACCCATATATAACAGATGGGTACAGGGCCTACTTATCAGCTAAGCAGTGCTGCAAAAGGTGAGAAAGCGATTACCTTTCTTTGCTAGTTGAGTAAAATTGCAAGTGAGTAGTTTTATACTGAATCACTTTTCCGTTTGGTTGGCGTCTGCAGCGATCTGCTAACTTTAATTGAATTTCGTAGCAGGGTTGCGGAGTCGTAAGGAATCGGAGGTTTTTCGGTGGGGTCGGATTCTTAACAACAATGGGAGTCGGAGTCGGATTTTTTTGTCCGACCCCGGATGTCCAATTGGATCATATCACACTCTTAAATTGGGAATTCCTGTTGGAACGGTACAGTTTCTTTTGAAACTTTTGTTGAAACAGATTTCTTGCTGTGCACCACGATTTCCATTGATTTTAACAGCCAAATTCCTTTACCTTTATGTTAAGGGGTCGGAGTCGGAAATTTTGCAAAGGCCGAAGTCGGAAAATTAGGAAATTCGGAGTCGGTAATTTTGGAAAGTCGGAGTCGGAAATTTTACCTCCGACTCCGCAACCCTGTTTCGTAGTGATGATTTACTTCGCCGTTTATTCTGGGACCGAGAAAGTACTCTGGTGAAATAAGTGGAGGAAGACACGTCGGTGCCATGTATTTATCGATGTCCAGCAAAGCGTAATGTTGAACGAGCACCTAAGCCGGTGGTCCTTAAAAGTTTTAACGCCTCAATGCCCCCAAGTCAAATTTTCATCAACCTGGACACCCTATTCTCAACAAAGTTTAATAACAAAGTCAACAGGTATCAGGTCAAAGTCAATCTGGACGGAAACGAGTCCAAGTTCTTAGAGAATGAGGACTGGAGTCCGGATTTTACTTTTCTTCCCAACACTGTTGAATGCCCCCAACATTTAATCTCAATTCCACCTAGGAGTTTTGAACCCCTGACTTTACCCCAATTGATAAGATCTAACCATGTGTGAGTTTGTTTTCACCATCTGTGCCTTTTCTTTCATTCCCCAAAATATCAGTATTGCCTATTTAAAGATAATCTTTAACACAAACAGTCCATACTGCATGCGTACTATAGTTGAAGAAGATTGTGGTCACAGAAATACGCTGAAAAATTCTCAGCAAAATTCAATTTGTCACAGGTAGGTGTAACGTTCATGTGGTGAAAATGCCATATCAATATGCCCAATAGGTTTTAAAAATCTGAAAAGTAAAAAAAACTGATGCCTTACGAAACTTATGAGCAAAGCTGTCATTTCCAGAAATTTACAGAACTACGGCTTCTTCTTTTCAGTTGTTCCGATACAGAACTACGCCTTGTTCTGTTTAAAGAGCAGTTTGGAAGGATAAACTGGACAGTGCAGAGATTTTGTTAAATAACTAAGATGATTGCAAATGCCTTTTGATTCACGACAAACCCAAATGAGCTGTTACACATACTTCGATATATTCTCAAATGCTGATGAAAATAATATCTGGTGAAAAGACGATAATGTCACTAAGTTGTCAAATAGTTTATGGCTTCAGACTGATCAGTCTGAAGCTGATTTTCATTCAGACTGATCAGTCTGAAGCTGATTTTCATGAGTGCGTTTCAAGTGTTCCGACTGTTCCCTTATTGCTAGTATTGTGACTTAAAATCGCTTGGTTCGTGCACTGCCGTTCATAAACTAAGTTGTGCGTAGCGTTCTTTACCTGACGTACGAAGTTATAGCGTTAGCAGTCGATTTTCTTCTTTTCGCTTTAGCATCCTGTTGAAATCGAATGAGCTGGTCAACATCTGGACGCACGGCGTTGCTTTTCTATTATTTTTCGTCTTTTGCTTTTACGATCAGCTGCTGTTGCTCTCTCATGCCCACGCCACAACGCTTGATCGTCTGGTCTTTTTAACGTTTTCAATTTGCGCTCAGGTGAGGGACTGATTGTGGATTAACGTTCGTGTTTGATCTTCAATCGTTATAATCTTATTCAAAAGAGCTTTCTGGCTGCAAGAAGCGTAATGTTGAACCATAAACTGTTATAAGAGATATTTATTTTTTATCCGAAAACCGACCTTGAAATAAAATAATATAGGTAGAGCAAATTTTGGTAGTTCTATCGCTTTGCACAAATCGGTTGTAATTTTTATAAGACTTAATAAAAGACCCATAGAATGGTTAAGTATGTGCTTGTGTGCTGGCTTTTAATATCTCACTAATTGTTTCGTGCAGCCAACATTGATCACAGGTCGAAAGTCCGTTAAAATTTATTGAGTCCCTTTCAAACACAACTTTTCTGTGTAAATTCTTCTGTCTAGTTTTGTTCAAGGTTTACTCCTTATACGACTATCAGGTAGTAATGGAAAACAAGAAAAAAAATGAAAAATAAGAAAATCGTAGTCTCTGGTTCAAAAGAGGCGAAACAAATTGTTTTCTGAAAAACTGCTTGTATTGAAATGTGGAAAATTAGTTATTTGAAACTTCGCAGTCTTTTGTAGTGCTGCCGTTGTTTTATCTGCGAGGGTTGCAGAGCATTGGCTTCATAGTTATCCATGGCTTATTATCAGCACAATTCGCGAGGTGGTTTATCTTTAATTTGAATGTGCAAATGAGTCCGCTTGTGGCAAGAAATGTATCGTTCTTAATATTGGTAACATTATGGAAATGCGGAAGTAGGCTTTGTTAAGTTGACTATAAGGGCCGAGAAGGAACAACACGAAACCTTTCTATACCAATTTGTTCGTAATGGCTGCTGTTCCTAATATGCCGGACGTTGTATTTTAATTTGTAAAGGATCGCCGAACAGCGTAAGTGTTATTGAAGCTGATTTAAACTCGCATGAGACAACGCAAGAGTGAACTGAACCACCTCCATGATGTATTGTCCAAAGCGTTGCTAATTGTTGGGAAATTACGTCAATCTATGATGCTGGATAGATTTAGCATAATTTTTGCGAAAAAATTCCGCGAAAAAAGTTAAATCTAAGAAAAAGATCACATTGTGACAACATCTCGGCGACATAGTGTTTGCTGCTTGTCTCGCTTGACTCTTCTTTGCATGGCTGAGTGGAAACACTTCCTGTTCAGGTATGCATGCTATGTTCTACGCTCTACCATACGTTTATCTGTCATGTCCACGAAACCGTTGCCAGGCGATGGTACGCTGCCGACGTCATCGGGATAATGGCAGCGATGATGGGTTGCTATGCAATTGGTCTGTACCTCGGCTTTTATTGCTTGAAGGTGAGAAGTGCGTTGCCCGCCACAACTCTATCTCTTTCATGTAAGGGCGATCCAAAAAGCGCTTGTTTTGTACCTGACTTTGGATGTAACGATCTCGTCCATAGACGCGGTATTTTTGGATGCGACAAACGTTTATGCGGGATGTTGTAAGACTTCAATCCTGATTTTTTGCCAGGCCTAGAGAAACATCTGAATGTTTACTTTCCAGACCTTGCAGGCGATATACGTCAGCTCTGTTGGAGTTATGATGCTGGTCTCCGGTTTGCTGATGGCCCATCCGAATTACTTCAATGAAAGGTGTTGTTTTTAAACATGTCTTCTGTATTGTGACCGCACAGCAGTCTTTGTTACCAACCAAGCAGTGCATATTTTGCAGCTGGCGATGCATCCGCCTGACGCATCTGACACTGTTCACTGTGAGCGGTTTGTGTCCAACCATACACTGGTGCCTTACTGTGACTGCGCTTGAAACGAAGGTGAGTTTCAGTTATGACAGTGACGTAGACAGGAAATGTTGCGCAAGGCGGTTGTGGGTGGAAACGTTCACTGGAAAACAGAGAATCCTGTGCATACGCTAAGTGAACAAGATCGTTAAGTCCAACTGGGCCAAATATGAGCAGGTGCTATTTATAGGAAGCTAAACCCTCTGCTCCGTCACAGGTTGTCACACCAACACTTCAAAATAGGGGACTTGGGAATGTCACAAGGGTTGCTTGCGGTTGTCACATCGGCTCACTCCCAATTGTCACATCGCCTTCCTCGCAATTGTCGCATCTTTAACTTGCAGTTGACTTATCGGTTAAGTGCGCATTTGTCATATCGGACTATTTGCAATTGTCGCATCGGTTAACTTGCAATTGCCTAAATGTCAGTTATCACATCTGTTCAGTTACAATTGTTACGTTGGTTTAGTTACAATTGTCACTTTGATTTACGCCAGGTTTGTCGTCTCGTGAAATACCTAAAAACATATTCGCTGTCTTATTACCGCGACATCAATGCGACTTGAAGCAGCACTTGTTGCAATTTGTCGTGAAACCCTTGGACTTGTGCCGTTTTCTGTTGCGCGATCAAAGAGCATCAACATGTCTTGGTTCGCCAACACGCTTTTTGATGTGAACTCAATTTTTGCAGATATCTTATCTCAGGCATTGTCGTGACGTAATAAGTTGATGGTGAATGTTTTGCGAACTTTTATGTAGCAGCTGCTAGTCTCATGCTTCTTCTTTCGACACAGATGTTCCTTTTCGACGTCATCCTTCTGTACCTGTTGCTCGGAGTGGCGTTTGCCGTGTACTTGTCAAAATACCCGGAAAGGTGTATGCCAGGTAATGCAGGTTGATCGTCCTCGTTGTGACAAGAGTTTAACCAAAATTGGACTTTAGTTCAACAGTTTCTTGCTTTGCGTTGATAAATTTTTATCTTTTTTTCGGAGTTTTTGGCAACGTTTTCTTCTTCATAATTTTCTGACGTCACGTGATGGCACTCCATTCCGTGACTTTTTCAGTTGCCGCTGTAAATTCAAGGCGAAAGTGTCTTTGGTTAACATACATGAGGGAGAACTGTGTTGGCTAAGCAGTTGGATGATAGCGCAAATCAGACAGTGCTCGAAATTTTAGAGTGGTCAAGTGTTAATCAACGATGTGCTTACATGTTTGTAAGTTTTGTTGATTTCGGTGTAAGTTTTGTTGATTGTGTTTTTCAGAGCAAATATTTGTTAATGCGGTTTTCATATGTTTTTTTACAAACGTGTGACTTTGGCAAATTCGTATTTTCTGAATTCTTTTTGAGATAAGTGTCATCGTGAGATATTACGTCATCATGGCCAAACGTCATCATTAGCGTTATCATCGCCGTGGAGGATGAAAGTGTTTTTTCCTTCCTCAGCCAATAAGCTGGCTTTAAATGGAGTTTGCCTGGTAATAATCGTACAAAAGTTTGCAAAAGCTTGGAAAACTGTTTTTCAGCTTTCGTGTAGTCTTCAACATTTGTGTAATGACCAAGGTTGTGGAGTCGGAGCTAAAATATCCGACTCTCGACTCCAACTTTCCAAAATTTCTGACTTTGACTTTCCAAAATTTCCGAATCCGACCTTTCCAAAATTTCCGACTCCTTAACATAAAGGGAATGAAATTTGGCTGTTAAACTCAATGGAAATCGTGGTGCACTGCAAGAAATCTGTTCCAAAAGAAATTGTGCCATTTCAACAGGAATTCCCAATTCAGGAGTGTGATGTAAAAAATGATCCAACTGGACATCCGGAGTCGGACAAAAAAATCCGACTCCGACTCCCAGTGTTGTTAGGAATCCGACTCCACCACCCAAAAACCTCCGACTACAG
>Ga0210059_1008221_pt1 | contig 16500 bp, 10 predicted proteins | sample Ectturendosymbi2_FD_188042 | JGI IMG/M metagenome (GOLD analysis project Ga0210059, IMG submission 188042) | Ecteinascidia turbinata endosymbiont from Florida, USA - Sample 2 (SPAdes) (version 2) | ecosystem: Host-associated > Tunicates > Ascidians > Unclassified | place: Key West, Florida...
CATAGTCATTTTTTTGCCGGTTCACAAAACAACTTAGATTTTCCGTCAAGTAACTGAAAATGGTTAGCGTTCGTGTCAAATTCAGTAAAATCATGGTAAAATGACACATGGCTTGCGATTGAATGGACTTGATAGCTCAGTTTCGTTTATTCTCGGCTTTTGTACTCCTTTCGGAGTGTCACAAGTGGTTTGTGGTTCGCACATCTCTGCTAGCTTGCACTGTGAGCCATGTGCCTACTTTCGCAGTGAATGCTGCACCGATGGCGAGTCAATAGCAGCACCGCGTGTGGACCGTTTACTTGCACCGACCATTAACGTCGAGCACGAAGCTGGACATGACGCAAGTTCCATTTTTCAAGTCTTCGGTGTGACAGACGGGGAATCGAATCTAGCACAACCTGCTTTGGTGGCACGTGTTCTACCAACTGTACCGCTTTCCCGGCTTGACTGGATATTATGACGCAAAATAAAAGCCTTGTGCAGTTTCATAATTATTAACATAAACTTTGTGGTGCCCCGCTGGAGGTAGCTGCATTATATTGCGGAATATTTAAATGCAGTCAACAAATCAACAGGGAATTTTTCACCTTTTTAGAAAGGACTAATTTCAGCTTTCAGAAAAAAACAACTGTCAAATTGGACTGAAGCAAGTGCCAGCACTTCATTTACAACAATCTGCAAAAAGAGTATGTGTATATATGTTGATAGTAGCAGGATGAACTAAAAACCGAAAAGAATATATTGTCAGGCAATATGATAAAAAATACTTGGACTTGGCTTTACTGTAGCTCCATGTAGTGAACAGCCGCCGCAGCCCTTATGTTTAGTATGCTCACAAATTTATCTGAAACGATGCAATTATGCAACCTTATACACTTGCTCGTCTCTTTTATTTGAAGCAGGACGTGCAGAGGGGACAACGTGTCAACGGTCCTGGGCATCCAAGGCAGGGCGGCATCCGAACAGTGAAAATAAAAAAATTGAAATGTTGTAACTAGATCCTTCTTCATATTTTAAGACTACAAACACATGCTGCATGGATTTACTTTTTCAAAACGCGTTTTGTCAACACTATTTTTGCGTACTGCTTGTTTTTCTCACATTCCTCAATACTAGCAGTTGGTAAGGGGGCATACAATCAAGCAGTTACCCCAGGCATGACGAGACTTCTGCACGCCACTGATTCGAAGCACAGCAATCTTAAGGCAAGCCACTGGATTATTTTCAAGGACTACTCAACGAGATGTATAGTCAAAAAGGCAAATAAAACGATGACTACCACTGAAGAATCTCTTTTTCATGCATCATATTTCATTTTTCATTGAAATATATCAATCAAAAAATCGTTCACCATTTGGGAAAAGTTAGTAAAGCCGTGCATCCTGCCTGTAGTTAAACACTTTTTGGCTCCCCCAACAGCTCAGAAACTTGAGCGTCTACAATTTTCTAACGACACAATTCAGCGAAGGATTGAAGGTAAGGCAATTAATGTCAATGAGTAGGTTATGCAAGATTCAAAGAAGTCGAGGTATTTTGCAAGTCAACTCAACGAATCAATTTACGTGACTAATTGTGCCATTCTTCTTTGTTTCTTACGTTATATAGAAAAAAAAGATTTCAAGGAAAAACTTATGTTACATGAAATTTCCAGGACGTACCACCGGGTCAAAGATATTAGAATACTTTAATAAGAAAAAGAGACTGGGAAAACTGTGTCGGAGTGTGCACAGACGCGAATGCAAGCTTGAATGGTTATCGCCTTGGTGTAGTTGCAAAATTACACAAGTAGCTCATAAAGAAATGTTCACTCATTGCCTAAGTCATCTGGAGCATTAAGCTGCAAAGAAACTAATTTGAAAAACTGCTAATAAACACGATGAAAATTGTCAATGAAATTCGAAGTCGAGCCTTGAACCCCAGACTGAAAAAAACACTGTGTGAACGGATGGATTCGCAACATGAACATTTTCTGCATACAGAAGTAAGATGACTGTCAAGAGGGCGAGTTCTTCTGCATTTTGTTGAGCTCAAGAAAGAAACAAAACAGTTTTCAGAGAAAGGAACTCTCCATTATCGGAATTTCTCTCGGATGAAATGTGGATGATTAAGCTTGCGTATTTGGCGAGTATAATTTGCCATTTGAACAAGCTCAATGCAGGGGATTTGTACAAATATCTTTGTACTGAGAAAGAAGACAGAGGAATTCAAAAAGAAGCTGGAGTTTGGAATAGCTTTGTGCGGAAGGAGATTCAGGGATGCTTTCGACATTAAACGATTTTTTGACAAGTGTTCATGTCACTGCTGATGAGTTATTGGACATCATAAGTCAACATTTGTAGGAGTTAGCTTACGACTTTAACTGTATCACTTTCCTGAGTATGAGGATCCTCGAAATGAAACCGTACACTAATAGCTTCGGTTAACACAATGGTTGTGATAATCTGTTGTATTCAGTGCAATTTTTTGTTAGCGGTCCGTAAAATTTTTCTGCTTTTTTACCGGTCCGTTGGTGCAAAAAGGTTGAGAACCACTGATCAAAAACAATGTTATTTATAGCACAATAAACGCGATTGTTACGATTTACGATAACAGACTGCAACAATGGATCAGCAAGTCTTTTGTGTTTCCTTGGTTTATCATCGCTAAAGCCATGGGAGTCCGCAGGGTGGGGGCAAAACGGATATTTCCCCCTGGAAATTGGGACTAAGAAACAAAACTTTCTAGAAAACCTGAAGTTAGCAGCTAAGTTCCGATTAATTAATTTAACTGCGCAATGAGAATTAATTTGCTGGTATGACACTGACACTGCAAAAGAACCAGGTTCACTGTTCCGGTGTCATCCAATGATGAGATTGCAGTTCGCTCATGTTCACTCACTTGCCTGCAGAAGCAGTTGCGACACTTGCTAGCGGATTTTTCTACTGTTGGTCTTTGTTACGTAACAATAAATACGGCAATAAATCTTCCAACTTTCACCTCAAGTTACGGTAGTGGGCGTGTTTCCGCATGTGATCGCAGGGCTCCACTGCGGTTTATTTTTGGGTGTCTTGGTTTTTATAAAAAATCGCGTTAAATCTGTATTTTTTGAAGTGATAAATTCATCAGCAACTTCAATGTGTTCAATAATATAAAGATAAATTCACATTACAGTTTTTAGATGCGCACATCAGGTGAGAAAGTACGCATATCGGATGAAGCAGAACGTGTTCAATCGGTTTCATATCCTCATATACTGTAAGATCATTGTCGGGGTGTACACATAATGCTATTGTCTTTAATATAGGGTTACCATATCTGAAGAGGCAAAATTCCTGACAGATTCAATGGCTACTTTTCACGACAACAAACATTGCGCTTTCGGGCATTTTTCAGTATGTTCTTACAACTGCCAATCCATTGCAAAACAACATCACTGTCAGAGAAGAAAAAAATCCCAAAGTTGTGACATAGTTACAAGCGATCAACTACAAAGAAGAGTATGTTTTTCTCTCCCAATCCTGATTATTCATACTGCACTTTTAGAGGATCTAATGATTAGATCCTAAGAAACTGTCAAAATTCCGGACATTAGAGCATTTATTAAAATGATTTCCAGACACAACTTTTAACACCGAAATTCCGGACGTATGGCAATCTTACTCTAATACCAGCTGAAGAAAATGGTGAAACAAGGGTTAGGACTGATTGTATTTCGATGTTTCCCTATGCATACAAACCAAAAAGCAAATTTAAATTAGAGTAAGAAAGCATTGCGACTATATTTTTTGTGGGATATTAGATCCCGCTGCAGTTCAAGATTTCACAAAACTTTCTAGTTTAAATAACAAGTGTACCCCTACAATTAGTCAGAGATATCATCAACGGAGTATGTTACAGTGTTATGAAATAGGTCTTAATCAACAAAAAGGTCGTCCAGATGTTAATGTTTGCTTTGCAGAAGAAAATTTTGAAGAAAAACTATAATTATATCAGTATTCCATTGTCGTTTCAATTCAAATAAGCAATCTGGGTTTATTTGAAATCACTGAATGGGAGCCCTGCATGTGACTTTGAACACAGACATCTTGACAGGTAATATAGCGAGACAGTGACACTGCTGGCAGCGGTAAGTCAAGTACAGTTTTATACTGTGTGAAGAAGCATGAGTAAATCTGTAGCAGTGCTTCCACAAATTTGAAAAATCCATCGTAATTGTAAGATTGTTATCAAGGTGCCCGAGTGAATAGCTTAATCAAATGACTCTTATGCAGGCTTTGTTTCGCACAGCATAAAAATACGTGACTTGTTAGAATACTTCTATGCAGACTTGTGGGAATACGCAACTTGTAGGGCCAGGACATTGCCTCAGGATATTGTAACCAGCATGTCTGCCTGTGGACTGGTTATTGACTGTATTTTCTTCCATTTAGTGCCATCTTTTGCAGTCAATACTGTAGTGTCGTTCTCATCAGTTTCTAAATCACTTTGCAAATCGCTCATGCTTGTATCCCGATTACCCAATACATAAAAATAAATGGAAGTTGAAAAACACAGAAAGAGAGATATTACAACTCCATCTGCGTCACATACTTCCTGTGTTGTCTTGCAATTCATCTTCACTAGAAGAGTTAGATTCACCTGCTGCTGGAATGAAATCATCATCTGCAGCAATGCTGCTTTCGTCCCCGTATGCAGACACATCCTCAGGAATATCAGTCAGCAAAGATAAAACTTCTCTTGGTGCGAGATCTCGTCTTGTAGATACATTCAAACGTTGACTGCTTCAATTTGCCAACTAAAGGGCAGTTATGATTTGACTGTACTTGCAATAAAAAACCACAACCAGCAAGCCAAAACAAAGGTGATAATCCACTATCTCGGGCATAGTTACCACAAAATGCCGCAATAAAACAAAAATCCATGCCACTGATAAGAGAAGGATAAAGAGTTTGCACAGAAACTTCACAGCTGTAAACACTTGAAGCTGTTTGAAACGCACAATAGTTTTTCTAAACTGAATTTACGCCACAAAGCACAAAAACACTATCACTGGCTGTAGTTCACGAACCAGTTTTAATCATTTCTATACAGGGAGTCAAAATGACTCCTCCGGGCATTCGAGGTGAATATTAAAAAATTCTTTTTTAAGTTGATATAAACGCATCCCATATTAACACGGTATTAGACCCTAGGAATGATGAAAATTCACGGAAGGATTTTCCCTGGAAGCAAGTAGGTAAAAAGATATGCGCAAGGAAACTACCCGAGGGAGACATTTTGACTCCATAGATCATTCTAAACTGCATCACCAAAATAACTGTCGAAGTAGTTTTTCAAGGCGGCTACGTGATGGCATTATCTCAACGCCGAGGTCGGAGATCTCGCTGTGGCTTTTACGTACTATCCAGTTATCAAATGTTAGAATATTTGTGTAAATTCCTTGCTGAATTTTTCTACTTCACGGATCTAATTTTCTCTGAAAGCCCTTAATTTTATCACGTACGTCAATAGCGGTAACATGATTTCCCTGCAATTGCACATTTAGCTGATGTAAACTTGATAGGACATCTGTCGAATAAGCAAATGCACTAAAAAAATTTGTTTCGCCAAAGTGCTTACTCAACAGGGATTTACGTTATCGAAGGAAAAACTCAATTTCACCCCCCAGTTGGAGAACTCGAGAAAAAAGGAGGCCTGTGATAAAGGAGAGCAGCATATTCTGATTCCATCTTAACACAAAGCTCTTTGAAAGACTTTGATTGAGAGCACCTGCTGTGATAAGATTTACAGATTCACTTGCGTGCTTCAAAGCTATTTTCAGGGTTTACTTGCCAGTGCACGTCGACGAAGGAAGCAATGGCGAAAAATTATGTGTAGTGTCCAAATATTTTTACCAGGGTTGTAAAACTGACTTGGCACCGAACGTAGAAACGGCGCCATTTGTTTACAATGAGCCAACCTGATTCCACGAGAGATGATTTTATTTAAAAAATTCATCCTTTTTTCCGCATATCAATCGCTTTGCTAGTCGTCTCTTCGCACATCAAGTACTTTACTTTCAACTCACCTGCAGCTGCATGTGCGTATCGACAGTAAACCAATAAATACATGCAGTTCGACACGTCGGTTGATTCATCTAGCTGAAAGCCGAATATTGCCTTATTGTATTGGCTCGAATTTTTTCTCCTAGCTCTCAGAGGTTCCCAAATTGGGGACATGTACCCCTAGGGGTACATTTGCTTATCTGAAGGGCAACATTTGAGGTTAGCAATAGAAGGAAAAAATATACCTATACAGTGCGGGCCAAAAGCAGGGTTACAGTTAATACTTAAACATTTTACCTTTACAACCACATAGCCTACCAGTCGCTGACAGTAAGGTTTCAATATCAGCTTATCCATTATGCGTCGCGCCGTCTGTGATGTTCTTGGTATGGATAGTTGTTGCAAGCATGTGGGGTGGATTTCTTTGGACTGTTCGCAAATTTCATAGTCACCAACAACTTGTTTTATTCAGTCATAGAATCTTCGAACGTCCAGATTTTGGCGCATCACACTCAACTTAGATTTTCAAATTTATCCCTTGTGTGATAAATTGTCTTGCGTGTAGGTGTACGAGTATGAAAGGCTTCTTGGCAAGCTGTGCGCCCATGCTCGGTATTTTCCAACTTCCATTACTGCTTTATTATCCACTTTCTTTGGTATAAAGTGTGATTGTTTGCCATCGTTCACAGTACAGGGTGCCAATCTCCAACAAGCGCTGGGCCATTTAAAATATTATGAAGTTTGATAATTTAAATTGTGAAATGAAAGATCCATCTAACTAAAAAATAAATTTACAAAATGTATGACGATTTTAAGCCAAAATTAGTAGCGTAGATTAGAATAGGGGTTTGGGATTATTTTCTAAATTTTTTATCTAAAATATGATCGTGAAGGTGAAACACTTAATGAATTAGCTGTAACCATACCTTTGGCTCACCCAGTATATAAATGATTGCAAATATTTATACCTGTATCAGTGAAATTATTTTCAAAATCATATGCTTATTGCTAAAGATTTTAACTTTGAGACATAAAAACTGACTCTAACTTTATATTTACAAAGATCTAGAAGTTCTATTAAAAATTCCGTAGATTCTTGGTATTTTGCTCAGCCTTGTTGTCATAAGAAATTTTAGAGGTACGTGCTCATCTGTCGAAATGCTAAAGGAGTACATGGTCATAGAAAGTTTGGGAAACCCTGTTCTAGCTGATCCAAATTATCACGGGACATAATCACTTATACGACAACGTACAGTATCGTTTGATGAAGCAATTTTCTCGTTTTTTATTTTTTTGTTTACTTCCGCAAACCAATTCCACCATATCCACTGCGTACGGTTTGATAAGTCATTCCCCAATTATATGCAGTTATTTCTGCTTGAACAACGCGATAGGATTCTTCCAAATCCTAATGTGTCTTCAGAAACGAAGCCTAATATAGGCAGAGTTCCTGTCCCACGAAATCAAGCGCGTTTGGCCTAAAAACCGTATGATTGTCAAGTGCATGTGTGGGATGGCGTGAAATCAAATGAGCTTTCGAAATTGACGGCTCAATACAGACGCGTAGCCACAGGAGATAGTGGGGTAATTGCCTCTCTCCCAATACGGAAAAGTTGCACTACAAATGTTCAGGCTAATCAAGCCTTCGATGTATAAGCCGAAGAAGTACTTTAGTGTAAAGCAACGAAACTGCTTAAGCAGCGGTGACTAATGTGAATGCGGCCCGTATCGTAATTTACATTTGTTATATGCTGTAACATTCTGTACGCCGTTTAATGATAAATATGACCTAGACACCAATTTTTACACAAGAATTGCCAATAAACATGGTTATAAATGATAAATCACGAAATTTTTCCTCTGTCAAGTGTTAAGGCCGTAGTTAATGTTGCAAAATGTGCTTTTCAACGGTTTCTTTGATATGGGTTCCATAATTGTTTTTAAAAAGTTCTGTCCATTTTGATGCTCGTTGCACAGATTTGTAAAACAATGGAATATATGTATCATTAAACATCTGACAATTTATATTTGTGGACCGTGGACGCATGTGATTTGTGATTACTTTTTGCAATTTTTCAGTACAGTCCAAAAATACATAATTCCCTCCCATGTTTCGATCAAATCTACATCGACATTCTTTTCAAGACGTTTAACTTTCTCTTAGCACATTTTTTAGCAGTAAAGCTTAACAAGAAACATTAATGATTGTCAGAATACCTGAAGTTTTTTGAGACAGTGCTTTTGAATTTCGATCTATTGTGGATTGCATTTCGCGTCATTCCGTTTAATAAAATGTCATAATTGGTTGTGCGTGCAGTTTTCCATAAGGACAGTGGATGGTTTGCAATTTTCATGCAACATGGAACAACGACATTTTTGAAAAATCTGTCTGGTTGAAACAAGTTCACTCTGTGGCTACATTGAATTATCTGTAAAAATCACCCAGGCCACAACATAATTCAAAAATTTCAACTAATTGTTTAGATATTGCAATCACATTGTGAACGCTTAAACGTCTGTCTTTGTTGTATTCGTTGCTTATTGTGTTGATGCTGGTCACTTAAATATAAAGTTTTGAACACTCACGTTCTTTTTGAGTTTCATTCAAGACGTCTTACTTCATCTCACAATACAACTCGAATTTAAAACCAAGTAGTAGTTGAGTGCGCAGAACACTTACAAACGTACAGTATATCTTATCAAGATTACAAGATCAGAAAAAATTTGTTCTTATAAGCGTCAAACAACATTGATGATAACGCTGCAAGAATTTAGTACGAAAAAATTGCCAAATTGTTGACAAACACTTTAATTTTATTACGTTTAGAAAGTAATGCGTGCTAAGCCGTAAGACATACAGTATTAGGTGAACGTTATTCAGCAAACAACCGGCTGGTAAATCCTTTAGATTTTTAAAAACAGGTGAAGCTGCAGACATTTTTCAGAAAATTTTCGTAAAATTCATTTTGGAAGATAAATAAATAAACATCCACTCGATTTACGAAGTCCTTAATTTCGAATTTTCTTTTAGAAAGACAATAAGTCAAAACGTATTTTCAGCAGTGGCAATTTTCTTTCTGCAAACTTGTTAGAAATTGAGGATTAGTGAATTAGTTATTTTTTATTTGTACTTGAAAGACGGTTCACTCCTTCATTTCACCTTGGAACTTAGCACATTTCTTTACTAACGTATTGAGAACTTGCTGATTTTGTGCAGAATAATTGTAAGTGCTTTAACAGCTAGCATTTGCTTTAAATTATTCTCCGAACTTGTTTCTGCAATACTGTACGTGGATGATGTGGCAAACTGGATTAAAATTAACATCCCTAACGCAAGGCACTTGACAATTGATTTGCATTTTCGTGTCTTGTTTATAGGCCTTGCTTTAACTTGTTCTTAAATTATGTTCACGACGTGGTGAGAAATATCAGGCAACCTTAAGAATCCACGTAAGTCTTTCTTAGTCGACACTACTTTTCGGAACAGAGCCGACAGTTGGGAAAATGCATGTTGATGTTTAAAGATTCTCAAAAATGTTTAAAGATTTGTCGCCGTACAGGCTTCGTGACATTTTACATGTTCAGATTCCCCTGACTAAAAAGAACTTGCATTTTAATTCATTTTTCCTGAAATCAGCAAGTTTATGGTAGGCAATACGCATGGGCAGTTGTTGTCAAATCTTCTGCTAGGTGTTTGTCCTTAAACTTAGCTCCTGGAAATTTTTACTGTACCCGTCACATCCCCCCAAAAAACTGTTGGCATCTTCATGGCAAAATTCCCCATACTATATCTTAGCATTGTAAACATCGTTTAAGGTACAGTGGTCTAAATCTAGTTAAGCTCACTTATCGTTCGTGTTCATGTAGTGCCACTGAATCTGAAGAGCATCTACTACTTACCTATACACTTCAAGCTGCATTAGGCGTTGATCTCCTCAACTCTGCAAGAGCAAGTTTGTTGAGCGACGGCTGGTAGATTTACTGCAAAGTATAATATGCAATCATACAAGACTTCTGCATCGTCTATTTTTTGACCATCCTTCGCTTAAACTTAAGACATCTGCAAACAATTTTAGCAATATGTATAAGTATCTTGAATTTATTAACCGTTTCACCTCGCCATAAAATTCTTCTCTACTCCCATTCTTTTTGGTAGGAATTATTCATTCTCTATTCAGTATGAATTATTCTTTGTTGTCATTTCGTTTCTTTGTTGAAACTTTTTGTCCACTGTTTGCCGTGCCTTAGCCCGTTTACAGTGTGTTCCAAATTTTTGATAACTGTTTATCATCGTTTGTTTGTTCGCTCGACATGACGCGACGAATGGCATATTCAGACTCGGGCCTTCCGTCCACCGTCAACAAATAAAAATAAATAAATAAATAAATAAAAAGAAGGTCACTTGTGATAGCGTCGCAAAATGACACGATGACGCGAAACTTCATTTAATCGTGTCTAAATCTCACTTCAAAACGTATAAATGGTAAGCTGCATTGCCATTTCCGCACATTCTGTTTTCTGAAGTCGAATTTTCAACGCCTTTTGACGAAGACCGTAAAAAACGGCAGCTAAAATGAAGATTGCGACTTTCCTTGCTCTGTGTGTCGTTCTTGTGTGCGTAGTCAACGTTGATTCTTATTCAAACTGGAACAGAAACTATAATTGGGGAAGCTACCCAGGCTGGAACTGGAGAAACTGGGGTTATAACCGAGGCTGGGGATATAACCGAGGCTGGGGATATAACCAAGGCTGGGGAGGAAAAGGAAAAGGAAATTGGTATGGCTGGGGAAGATATCCATATACTTATGGAACTTACTATTGAAAATACCGATATGGAAATTACTACCAAGGCAAGTAAAGTTGTTTTATGACAAGAAAACAGTAAAGTTGTACAATGAAAGCTCAAGTTGCCTGATTTCGGCACATCGTCGGTATTTATTAAACTGCACCTCGGTGAATCATGCTTTCAAATACAAATATGTTTGTGTTACCTCAGCCTGCCATCATCTGCACATCAAATGTTTAGAAAAAAAAGCGTTGAAGTACCGTTGAGAAACGCTAAAAAATCGGAGGTTTTGCAGTACAGTACTATGATTTGTTTCAATCTACTCTCGTAAATGCGTGACACTCTACTTCAATTGAGAGGAGTAGTCGAAAATTCACCAAGCAGTTACGTAAAGGAGAAAATGATTCTATCCCAGCGAAGAACACATTCACTCTAAGGAATATAGGCCTACGCTACGATTAGCTTATACGTTCGTTTTGCTTCGACCTTTTGTTTCAGAATGAATTCTTGCTGATGCTACCTTTCACATGTAGTAAATAAACAAATACAAATGTTTGACAACGCAGACCACAGAAATCACACGTATAATATTTTCCACTTTTTTGCAGCTCAGCATCATTTACTGTAAAAGGTTTTGTGTAGAAATTGTTTGCACAAATTGTGTAACTTCAATCTTTTATCTAGCAGTTTCAACGTTGTTACCCCAATGTAAATTGTTATAGATAAGTGCTAGAAGTTGAGCAAATGTGAAATACGCAATAATAAACTGTTGATCTGATGCATTTTTTAAAATTTGTGAACATGAAGTAATATTTAAAATTTGTTTTTAATATTCACAACATTGCAACTACAAAAGTGTACAAGTAAGGAAAATATATGCTTCTGTAATTAAATTAATTACATATGTTTTCGTGAATTGCGTACATGGTATGATTGAAGAAAAAATAGTAATATTAACAAGTCAATATTACAAACCACGATACAAACTGTGATCAGTGTTTAGTAAATAGAGGCTTGTGAATTACAAAAAATTAAATTCTTAACAAATCTATATATTTCAGATTAAAGCTCCAGAAAATGGACCGAAGGAGATCTTGGATCGTTTTTTCTGCAAACGCGGATTCTTCTGTCTTAACATCTGAATGCATTCCTTTCTGAATAAACTTTCGTGATGACAAATTTTGCATATGTTTTTGAATTCAAAACGCTTTAAAGTGATAAGGAAATTTTGTTCGCACAGATATTTGTGGCACATCAAGGATATCTAGAAACCCCAGGGAGTTTCTAGATATCCCTGTACAAGATTTTGAAAAACAACTAATTGTTTTGTTTATTTTGAAACGCCACATATTATTGCAACAAAATCTTGAGATAAGCCGAAAGAAGTCATTAGGAAACAACTGAATTACAACTACTTACAAAACAGCTTCACTCTTATACATTCCGACTTTTAACTTTTTAAATCTCTGAAAATTTGACGAGTTCCTGAACTATTCATGCTCAACAAGATAGACAGTTTCGTGAAAGCAATTTAAAGCATTGCGCTTTAGTTAGTGTCATAATTTATTCTCGACATCAAACAAGTGAAATCTCAAAAATACGTAGCGTCCACATTCGAACGATATAAGCAACACGCTATACGCTACTTACTCTTACATCAAATCCTCTCAGGTTTAAAAATATGAATAGATTGAGCGCGGGGCTACCAGACACACAAGACATTTAAAATTACATTAACAGACAGGAAAGAAGGAAAAATGTTCCATTAAACTCGCTTTGCCCTCGTTTAGAATGTGACGACTGGTTTGCGAGCGTCCATCTCCGCTTACTATGCGCCATGGGTGTGGAGCAATTGATTGACCTTTTTCACTTACGTAAACTATGAGGTTGAATTGATCATTTGAAAAATTTGCAAAAATGCAATCGTGAAAAGCAAATTGATAGCAATTATGTTTTCTGTAAGCTTTCGAGGATGCAGCCGACAGGGCTCTGCTTTTCTTCTTTTTGCGACGGTTCAAGCTTGCACATATCTCTATTCAAGTTCGGGTAACTAGTCTCCACGCAGGTAACACAAGAGAAGCAACTGAGCAAATTTTTTTTTATTTCAACAAGTGTCGCTATCTAACGACACAGTTAAGAGGCAGGGGAGAATCCAGCCAGTAAAGGTTAGGGGGGCGATCTCAGTAATATTTGGTAGGTAGGCAAGTTTCATTTTGGGTTCGCTTCTGTAAGAGAGATGAAGTATATCTCACAACACTGCTGTGACAAAACAATGGACGGGAAAATGGCTTCATATCGCGAATGTTGTTTTCTGAATTGTAAAAAATCATGGTGAATAAAGTTACTTTCCTAGGTTTCAGGAGGGGCGATCACCCCAATCGCCCCCCTAGATTCGCCCCTGTCAAGAGGTGAATTTCACTTATGTCATAAGACGTCAAACAATAGGTTATGGATGAAATCAAATCTTGTCCACTGTTTTCTATGCAACTCGACAACTCAGCAAATATTGCATCATGCTCACAGCTCTTGGTTTTGTTCGACAAGTGCGTCGGGAAGTCGTGTAGTAAGAATTCTTGCAATACTTTTCTGGAAACTTCGAACACGGCCCAAAATGTAATGAAAAGCAGCTCATAATTTGTTGAAACGGAAGACCTTCCTGTTGCAAAAGCTATTTGGCGCATGAACTGACAGAGTTTCAGCGATGCTTGATCTAGGCCCGCAATCAAAGGGGACGACTGGCCAATTGCTCCCCGAAGATGTGGTACAACACGTTCCAATCATTTTGCTCCCCCCAAAAAAATATCAGCCAGAATCCAAATCTGGTTTCCAGATGAAAGTCAAAAAAAAATTTCGTCAAGTCAAAGGAGTACATTTCATGAGACATCGATGCGCGCTCGCCGGAAAGTTTGTTGAGAAATGTACTCAATTCTGTAGTGAAAACAATCAGTTATGGAGATTTCTTTTTCTACTGCAGTACGATGTCCAGAACAAGTGTTGTCACACGTTTCTTTCAGCCTCAAACCGAAATACAGCTGTTTTTTGAAATGGAAAAGAAAGCTACCCACATGAATTGTTTTAGTAACAAGACATGTTACATCGTTTGGCTTATTTGGGTTACATTTTTTAACAATTAAATAAGTTTTTATCCTGAAAATTCAAGGACCTAGTTGAGTTTTGATAGTCCATTTCTGTAATTGGTAAGGAGTTGTCGAATGTGCAGAAGCTGCAATTGTGGAGTCCCCAGCATGTACAGGTATCCAGACGCTGACCCATATATATATTTATTGTAATTTTTTCGACCGTTTTGGTGAAACATTTTTGTAAGTTTATGCAAATTTTTTTGTTTAGGAAATATTGTGTTTGTGACAACATCAGCTGCTTTTGTCGAGGGCATGCGAATTTTGGTGATATTTTCAATTTTATGCAATGTTTTCTCGTATTTCTTTTTCGAGTTTTCGCAAAGTTTTTTTTTTATGAAATGTTACTTTTAAGTTTATTCAATTATCTCGAGACGTCACAAATGCCTTTTGTAGAGGACTTGCTCAGGCAGGTCAGATTTTCGCGCCATGTTGCAATTAATCCGGTGACACGTTTGTCCAAGTAAGATCGCCTTGTAGGAAAAGTTGGTAATAGTTTTTACGTGTTTGATCATAAATTTCAGTTTTGTCCAGACTTTTTAATTGATCCTACCTCGTGGTTGATCTTTAAGAGATGAAAGATGCTTCACAACACTGCGGTGACAAAACAGTGGACGACAAAATAGCGTGATAATGCTAATGTTGTTTGCGGAATTGTACAAAATTGCAGTGAATAAAGTTACTTTCGTAGGTTTTATGGGAGGCAATCGCCCCAACTGTTCCCCCCCTGGATCCGCCCTTGAGCCAAACCATGTCTAAAAAAAGCCAAACCGGGTAAAACGCCTAATTGTCAAATAATATGAAATTTAAAATTCATTATTAGCTATAGGAAATTTTAGAAGAAAACAGTTGTAGCATTACCTCCACACTCTGCAGCTATGTTCAACGCAAACGGTTTACTAAGCCAAAAATTATGTCACTATCTAAACCAGGGTCACACATCAACTGACATATTAATGAGGGCTGCACATTGAATGGCTTATTTTGACCTAAGCAAACTAAACTTAGCTTAAGCTTATGTACTGAAAGCGTTCGAATCATAACTGCAATGGTACAAGCGCGATAAAGTGGCTCTGAAAACACCTACATGAAAAATGTCAAATCCAAGATTATCAAAACAAGGAGAGGTTTTCAGTATGTAGGTCACTTATACTACAGCGAAAACCTAAACTGGGCTGCACAAACTTTCGATTGGGCCTCGGATTGGATATAGCTGCTTTACAGGAACATTCTTCTTCCACAATTTAGACAGTGTTTCCACTCAAAACTTTGGCAAAATGGGTTGCCAGATATGCCACAACTTTGTTCCTCTATGAGTTGCCAGATAACTTTTGAAAAAATACACCAAGAAATGTCTCAAAAAACCTAATGACACTTTTCAGGAAGATATTTAAAAAGCCAAGACACCAATCAGATAATATGTGCCAACTGCCTCCAAAATGCCAAATATTAAAGAGAAAAAGCCAATAAGCCAAACAACTTTTTTGACGCCAACTGCCTCGAATAAAGCCAAATTCGTGAAATTTGGCGTCAAAAAAAGCCAATCTGGCAACCCTGCTGTGTTTGCTAAATCGTATCGATTGTTACAGTGAATCAGGCGAAAGAACGTGTGGCTGTACGTGTTTGAAATGCACCTGATCAAAGCTTAAGGTTATGCTGCAGCTAGGAGTTACGTGTAGGGTTAGCAGCATTATCCTACAATAAAAACATAGTTTCTTCTTCTGATCAATACTGTAGTTTTGTTAGCGTTTCTATTACGTTAAGGCTCGTTTGGTATATTTGGATGTGATTTTTTCCATCTTAATTTTCTTTAAAAAAGTCATTCAGAGATCAAATTACTATTGAGTACTTGCGCAAGTTTGTATTGCTTACATTGCTGAGCAAATAGGAGAAGATCTTAATGAGCTTGAATAGCAAGCAAAAGTCACTTTTCCGACAGGCAAACACAGAACTCTACCCCAAAGAGCAGAGACGGATTTAGAGAGAGCAGGGCCCTAGGTCATCTTAGTTTTTGGGGCCCCACGCTGGCGTGACCTATTTGACTGTTTGTCTGAATAGCGTGAAAAAATTATGCCCTTTTATGTGTTCGTCCATTCTCTTGAGCGTCACGTGCACATCCGTCACAGGAGCAAATACGATCAAGGGAAGGCAGTTATAGTGATGTAGTGGCATAAACATCATTACCAGTGTTGCCAATTAAGCGCGAAACGTGCTAGTACGCGAAAGTATCTCAGAGGCTTGGGTAACTATGCTCAAGTGGAGCTGGCAGTCAAGGGCAGATTACATTAATTTTTTAACACTATTTCTTACGGCTTACAAGCAAAAGCGGCTTACAATCAAGGGCGGCTACCAATCGAGTAAATACGGTATATACACTTTCATGCAAGACCGTGTTGCCGCCATCGAAAATATCGTCTATCGAAAAATAACTCCTTTGTTATACATTAGTAACAACATTTTTTACTGACCAAACAAGCACAATCAACTCAGTGGACACACGGTTTATTTATGCCGTTTTTAAGCTGTCAGTTTCCAAGCAATACAAAATATAGTG
>Ga0210059_1008222_pt1 | contig 16500 bp, 10 predicted proteins | sample Ectturendosymbi2_FD_188042 | JGI IMG/M metagenome (GOLD analysis project Ga0210059, IMG submission 188042) | Ecteinascidia turbinata endosymbiont from Florida, USA - Sample 2 (SPAdes) (version 2) | ecosystem: Host-associated > Tunicates > Ascidians > Unclassified | place: Key West, Florida...
GGATCGTTAGTGGCGGGTTGTACCTTCTAATTTGATCGTAAAATAAATGAATAAAACAAAATGGTACAGAGAAAAGTAATATTCATTGTTCTTGTGCAAGTACACTTTATCAAGTGCAAGCAATTCAGTCAAACAAATGTAACCTCATACGCTTTTCAAGAAATTTCAGATTTGAAGATTTTTCCTGAATGCTTCTGCAGGCCACTGAAAATGCTGTGGCGGGTCACATGCGGCCCGCAGGCCTGTAGTTGGACCACACTGTTTTAGATTATCTCCAATTTCAATAATTATGTGTTGCAACAGCCCAAAATTTTGTGTTTAGTGTTTTTCATTTCAGGTGTTGAAATGAGACTCACTTCAATGGAAAAGGCATTTTGTGTGTTAATGTATGCTTAGACGTAGTCAAACAAGACTGTACAATATGTGTTGGTTAGGAGAATTATGTGAGAAAGCTCTAGTTTGCAGTGCAGATTTTGAAATGGTACAAAAAATTATAGGAGGTTATTTTTGTAGTGCCAAAAGGACCTGGATGAAGACCAGTACTTTGTGAAATGTTATGCAAAGTTTGCAATCATTTGAATTCTAGAACAAATTTTTATTAGCAAATAGTTAAACATCAAAACTGTATGAATTTCATATGCCTAGAGTTGGCAGTTATTCAGTGTATGTATTTTGTTTTTTATTTTTTATTTTGGTGATAGCAATTGGTGGCAGGCTGAAGCCTGAATTGTGCTTCTTGCTGAGGTGGTTGAGGTGCACGCTCTTGCCAAAGGAGCGCTATGGTGATCGACTCTGTGGCTGTGGATCGAACACTGAACCTTCCAATTAAGAGGTGGACACTTTACCACTGAGCTACAAGTTTCTTGACTGAATAAAAAAATTTATAAAAAATAGTTTTTGGTTTTTGTTGCATGCTACACTAAATGTTGCTAAACCTGACACCAGAAAAATGTTTAGCACAGGTTGCTAACGCTCATCAAATTTTTCTACTAGGCAGCCACAAAGGCATTTAATATAGTTGATGAGGAAGACAATGCATGTGTCTGGAATACTAGCAAGATAAAAAATCTTGCCAAACAAACAAAAACATTTTGAACTTGTAGGAGCTATTCATATCCCTCATTTTATAGTCTCAAGTTTTCATGATTGAAATAGAGATATCATGATTCAAATAAAAACAAGAAATTACTGTGATACTATTCCTAAACAGTGAAGCATGTTGTGAAAAAGCTAAATTCAGTTACTATGTTCAAGAAATGACAATGATTTTTTGAAGTTTGTGGTACTAAAAATGACAGTCTGTAGAAATATTCCTGTTGATCTTCATGTAGTGTTGTAATTCATGAAGTTGGGTTTCAATTCATCTGGCATTTTTAGTATTTGTTTACCCCTATGACAATAGTTACAACTGTGTCTTTAAGGGCTGTTGCTGCCAAGATCTGCTATTCTGTTGCATAGCATATATTTTTTTTTATTTGTGCTATTGTGCACCAATCTTGGGCCCTTTCTGGAATGGGGTGTCTTTAGTTTTTAAGTGGGAAACTTGAATTTTATGTGAAATAGTGGTCATCATTAAAATCATTTGTGTTGTTTTTCCTTGTTTTGACAAGTTTTTTATGTGTACAACTACATGCAGCTTGGTATAATCAACAGTAATTACTGGCTGCTTACTGATAGTTGTATTGAGCATAGATGCACAAATTGTTTCAAACTGTTTCATACCAAGTGGTTCTTACCTTGCACATATTTGTGAACTTTATCTTACAGATTCCATTTTTCAGAACAAAATGTCACTTATGTCAAGTTCTTCTAAAACCATACGCAGTTTTCTTGATCTGTACCTTGATGTTTGCTCATATTATGAACTTCCAGTAAGCACATTTAGTGCTTTCACTGCTATTTGTGATGTATTGTTTGCATGCTTGGCCGTTGTTCATTTTTATTTACTTACCTTTTTTGTTTGCTCAGTTGGTTCTCAGTACTGTTTTTCACTGGTTATTGATCCCCTTGCTAAGCTCTACTGGAAAGTAGTGTGAAAAAGTTTGTTGCACTGTGATCTTTAGTCATGGCTGTTGATCAACACCCACACTAGTTTCCACTTTTTGTGGATAGATGGTGAGCTATTACGCAACAGGAAACTAATTCTGTAAGCACAGAAGAGAACTGTTTCTGTTGCTGCTGGTTGCTGAAGTGTATTTGATAAAGGGATTCGCAGTACCATTGCAGCTTATTCAAGCAACCACTGAAAAGCACAGGTATATTTGCAGCATGCGTTGTTTAATGTGAGGGTATGTAATTTTTAGTATAATTTTACTCTTTCATGGTAATTTCAATTGTTATATATAGTAAAGACAAGTGCTACTTCCTGAAACATGTTGAATCTATTTATAAACCTCAAATATTTGTGCCTCAGTGGCTGATCTGTTAAACTCTTTATTAAGTTCAAGACATTTTTTTGTGTACTTCACATCAGAATAATAGAAAAGCTTGTGAGTTCTGCATGAGAAGATTTTCATGGTTAAAATATTTGGTAAAGTGTATGCCAGTTTATCAGTGTAGTGCTAACTCTTAACAAATGGATTTCTTTTTTTGCTGCTGTACAGAAACAAAGTTTGCTAATGTTCGTCTTGAACAAGTCATTATTTTTGTTTTTAGGTCATGCTTGCCAATAACAGCCATGAAAAGTTGCTTAATTTCTGCACTACAGTTCAGTAGCATATTTAGTGTGAATTACCCAAGAAAGTAAAGTTGCACATGATATTTAGCAGCTGCCAGCAAGAGCATCTGGTAACTTAATTCTCTTGTCTGTTACAGCTTGTGCACTGAACTAAGAACAAACAACGCTGTTCATAGCTTGCTCAACATGTCGGTTCCACCAGCAGAACAAACATCTTACAAGCTTGTGGTTGTAGGGGGTGGTGGTGTTGGGAAAAGTGCTTTGACTATTCAGTTTATACAGGTAAGGTTGATGTTTTCTTTCTGTTGAATGTTTTTGTGCAAACTTATCGAAGGAACTTAAAAATATATGAGCTGGTTAAAACCATTGATTTTAAGGGTAGCACAAGTTGAATGCCACAAGCTGCATGTAAAAACAATACGCTGTTCACATCTTCTGATTTGTTTTGTTTTTTGCTTGTATGCAAAAATATAAAGCGTCTGATGCTAACAATTGTTATTTTCTGGTTTCAGTGTTATTTCGTAACAGATTATGATCCAACCATTGAAGATTCTTATAGAAAACAATGCGTAATTGATGGAAAAGTTTCCCAATTAGACAGTGAGTATGATCATTCTATTGTGCATAGATTCAATTAGTCACCTGTGAGGTGATAGTAGCAAACCTGATAGTTTATCATTGCCATGTATTAAAGTTGTGAAGTTTATAACATGGCAAACTTCATTGTGTGTGTTATCTTCAAACAAACCAAGCCCAGTGTGTGTGAAAAGCACATGGTTCCCAAAGTTATTCAGGCCCAGCACTTCCAGCGTTTTTGTTGTTTTTTTTAACTGTTAAGAGGTATTACAACTGCAAAGCATATTGAGTGAAATTCATTTGCTGCATTATGTGGACATTGAAGACGTTTGTTGTTTGAAAGTGCTGCTTGATTTGTTGAAACCATTAGTTGTTGCATTGTAATATCTAACACGAGTTAGCTAAAGTTGTACATTCTACTCTGGTAGTGTTTTCTTCACAAGAGTGTTTTTCTTCGCTAGTATTTCATACGGAGTTGAATAATTGAGTTAAATTTATTCACATTTTTCTGATCTTGTGTGGTTTTTCTGGTCACATCAGCTTTGACATTGTATGCTTGCATGTTGAATACATGTTTCAGTTGAAACTCTGGTGCTCTCTTGTTCATCCGTTTATTTTTTTAGGATTATAACGAATGTTTGAAGCTAAGTCCATTTCGTTTGAGCACGCTGAGTTGCAACGTGCCCTGCGTCGCCCGTTGCGCCTATAACTATACGTCAGATTGTGATAGTGTCGCGCACTTGCTGTCTCTTTGTAGTGATGCCGTCACGGTATGAATCCACAACAGAAAAAGCGCTCAACAGCCAGAAGGCTCTGGATTGAACACCTAAATTGTTGCGTCCGATATTTCATCACTACTGTTTGAAAAGACTTTTGACAAAAATTTGCTGTTCAGTAATACAAGCGACGCATGCACGACCGTTAACATGTACACCAGTGTGTGGTTACTGCTAGTGACTGACGACATAACGTAATTGAACATCCTTTTTTTTCATTCTGTGCATTTGTGCCATTTCATAAGCATTTTGTTTCATGTGTAAGTTAACCTGTTCCAGATAGCGTTTTTGCAAATGACCTGACTGTACGCCTCGCGGCCTCAGCGTTACTTCCTGCGAATGGTGAAAACCATGCGGGCGTCAGCAATAAGCTTGTCGCGCAACAGGATGCTTGTTTGCTTGTGACGATGAAAGCAACCCCAAGGTTGCGGTTCTCTTGCAGCAAGCTTGTGACCCGACGTGATGCACTTCTTGCTGCATGCAGCCGTTTGCACGTGGTATTGCTTTTTGCCTATCTTGTGACATTGCAGGAAATGTACTGCGTGCCAATTCTTCTTGAACCCATTCTCTGTATTTCAATATTTTAGTTCTGGACACCGCCGGACAAGAAGAGTTCAGTGCCATGCGAGAGCAATACATGAGATCAGGAGAAGGGTTCCTTTTAGTGTTTTCGGTTGCCGACAAGTTAAGGTAATTTATATGTTTTTATTGCACTTCGAAACAATCTTGGTCCAGCGCTGTTTTCTGCAGCCACTGGATAATGTTTGCCACTCTGTAGCCGTGTATAAAATTGAAGCGGGTCTCAGGTGCACAGTTTTCGAGTTCGTAATTTTGTTTATGCGATTTTTTGACTGTCCATTCAATCAGGTTGATCGCATTTAAACACAAGCTGAGGAGAGTAGGGTATAGTACAGGGGTGGGCAAACTGCGGCTCTTCGAACCTTTGCATGCGGCTCTTTGAGCTTTATAAAAAATTATATACTTGTTTTTGATATCCATTGCAAAGTGTAGAAATACTGCAAAGTGGTGCTGTGGTAGCCAGCGTACCGTACAGTTTTACTTTTGTAAGTTGTTTCAAAAGGAATCAATGAAGTCACAGAAGCGTACATTGCAAATAAATTCGTGTTTTTAAACTTATATGTTGCGGCTCTTTGTAACTTGGGTTTTCCGATATGCGGCTCATACGTAGATCAGGTTTGGCCATCCCTGCAAGAGACTTTGGCCACCCCTGGTATAGTAGTTTGTCTCGCAGGACATAAAAAAGTTTTTTTGCAAATGATATCGAACTTCCTGTTTGAATTTGTTCGTCGTTCATTCAACAACTGCAACACGCAACACATCTGCGTACAAGCATAAGTTTCAGTGACGTTCGTGTTTTGTCTATTTAAATTTTTCATTCTTATTTCTACGGGATATTATCGTCGCTGTGAGTGTCGAGCAACTGAGGCACCATATCGACTTTTCGCAATTGTTTTATTATGTGATTCACGCGCTATGGATCGTCATATTGCTTGGAACTGTAGGTTAAGGTCAGTCGCCTCGAGAGTAGTGAAGTCATTGCAAAAAACGCGCCCCGAATCAAGTTGCTTGACTTTTTTTGTAATTCGCGCCGTTGTTTGTGAAAGCCAGCCAGTGACACGACTCATGCAGCCCGCTAGACTGTAGGATTCAAGCGTGATCAAGCAGTGTTGGTGTGAAGTTGTAATGATGTAAAACAGAGCATACTCACATAGGTATGTTGCGACACAGAGATGCGTAAGAGGTAAAAGAAAGCATGCAAGCTATTTTTGGATTGTGTAGTTTTGTACGTAGCCGCATGCAGCGCTAACGAACTCGCAATGGTGAATACTTCTTCGTTTTTGGTCTCCGCAATCCGCTAGACGTTAGTTTGCGCAGCATTTCCGAGCCCGACCACACAAATCAACGCTCCTCAGGCGTCGTGTTTTACCCTGGAAGTTTCACCAGTAAAAATCGTCAAGTTGGGAAGGGGTGTGGTGTTAAAATCTTTTTGACGTCATTTTGATTTATTCAAAACTTGTCAAAAAGTGCAACAAACTTGGTTTGGCAAGGTGGGATTCCTGTATTTTAGACCTCACAGAGATGCTGTTGTCGCCCAGACCCTGACCTTCAAACCTATAAAATCCTTACATGCATATGTACTGAACGAGAAGTCTGGTGGATGGCACTCACATAACCCTGCAAAATTTGTGAAAATTAGGTAAATCAGGGCAGTGTTTGTTACGTTTTAGGCAAAAAGTGCTTTTTTGAACAAAATAAAAAATGAGGGCAGACAGGGTAGCAAAAGTTGTGGAATCAGAACTATAAAAAATGAAAAATTTGGACAAACTTCAGAAAGAACTGTTTGAGAATGACGGTTTTGAGTGATGTTGTGGCTGCGAGAAAGCGGATCACCCGATTTTTTTGCTCTTCACTTTATTTTTAAATAATTTTTATGAGACATTTGAGACCAATTCACAGCTGCTTCATGCGAAAAACCTTGATCACAGCAGGTACTGAAGTCTGGTCGGTGATGTTTAAGAGAGGAACTAAGCCTAACCTGCTCCAAGAAAATCAAAACACAAGGTTTTGCAAAGCTTTCACTGGCGTTTAAGCATTCCAAGTTTCTCAGATCACTTACGTAACCTCAACCCCAAGGTATGACTTGTTAAAATGATCTCAACTTTTGCTGAACGATATCTTTGCGGGCATTTTCAATCCCTCCATATAACCAGTATATAAGCGCACTTAGTGACTGTTCCGTTGTTATACACTACTGTAGATAATTTCTTGGAAAATCGTTTCTAAGAAATGTAAGCGACATATCGTACAGGCGCCTCGATTTTGATCGATTTTGTTTATTGATTGGGCGTCGTTGATGACACCTGATCAGGTTCGCAAAAGTCGGTAAGCGCCACTGTTTTATTAAAAAAATACAAGCATTCTCACATTCTTGTTTTTGAACAATGTACTGTACAACACTACACTGTCCAACACTGGCCTAAAGAACTTCAAGGACAATTTTGAACTTGCACTCTGTGAAGTTTTTATTTTGAACGCGTTGGAGGGATTTGATCGCGTGTTCTTGGTTGTTAAGTACATCTGCAATTTCGGAATTATCGATTGCTTCTTTTTTCACCTTCTCATGTCAATAGAACCTGGCTTTATACATAGCGGAGATCGCTTGGATGTGCGTCACAACGGGTGTGTCCAAGCCTCGTCTCACTTGTTGTGACGTCAGTGTGCTTCAAGCCGAGACCGCAATCTCCTGACAATTTCGGAAAGATAAAATGTTTTATGGCGGAGGTGGAAGTTGCAAACTTGAATGAAAACCATGAAAAATGAGGAAAAGGTGTTTTGCATTAACAAGCAATATTTGAGCAAGTTTCAGGAGGAACAGGAGTTGTCGAGGTTTCGTAGCAGTCTCTGGTGACTTCATTTAATGGTACCAGGAAGTTTCGTGGTGTTTTAATAGAGGTTGTCGTACGCCAATGGAACACGTGCGGCTGGACAAAGTCTGCGCGGGATTCTTTGGTGTGCTGGTTTCTTCCAAGATTTTCTTTAATTTCCAACTACCCAGTGTGGTCCAGAAATATGTATCCATGTTTGACTAAGTAGCATTTTATATTGAAATGAATGCTATGCAAGTTTTTTGATGGCTTGTCTCACAGGCATGTAACTTTTGTGTGTTTCAAGTGTTTTTCTCTCATACACCACCATTTTGCGAGCACAGCTCAACAGTTCATAACGTGCTCGATCCAAGCTCCTTGGCGCTGAGCCTCTGGGACTACACGCACATTGAGGTTTGCTATGACCCTGCCCAACATATCATGGGGAATTCTCCTGATCTCCGTTCGAATGTTATTTTTGAGCGCATCAATAACTTGGGGTTGTTAGCATAGACCCTGTCTTTTTGGTATCCCCACAGAAAATGATACAAAGGTGGTAGGTGTAGAGGATGTGCAAGCCAAGGGTGGTCCACTCCATACCCGTACGAAGGGAGATGAGCCTGTCTCCAGGAAGGCAACGGTGGAAATATTCGAGTGAAGCATTGGAGCAATGCGGTGTTGCGCCATCCCGCTGATAAATCACAGTATCCATGTCCACTCCTCCCTTCCGCCTCAGTGCCGGGATGAATTTTCTTGTTAGTTTAATGTATCGCTCTTGTTCACAGTTACTGGGCGTCCCTTGACATCTTTCAACCAGTATGGCCAGACAATGCCATTACGACCCAACGCGCACGAAATAGTCACTTTCTCCAGCACAATGTGAGCGATACTGATGCTCATGAGGCTGAACCTGAGTCCAAAAGTGCATAGTCTGTTTGTTTGCGTGGTCACTAAAGTGGAAATTTGCTTCACCACTGAAAAAAATTGAAGTGCAAGAAATCAGGATGGTGTTCGATTCGCTGACTGAATGTTTGCCAAAAGACACGTCTCTCAGCCTTGTGGATGGGCAAAAAGACAATTTAAAGGACGTCTGTGACCATAAGTGAAGGAGCAGACACATTTTAAGGGTGCGAAGGTTTTTGCCCGAATTTCCCCAAACTTGTCCGAAAAGCTTTTTGTGCGACTTTTGCCTACAAACTTTCTCCCACAAAGATCACAAGGACGTTTTTTCGGTATGGCCCCCCAAAGAGGTGTTCATGTGTTTTTTTGCAAAGGTTGGGCGCCACTTTTTGAAATCAAGCACCATTTTTGCCCAGATTTTCAGGGATTTTGCCCAAAATTTCCGAGATTTCGCCCGGATTTTCAACAAATCTAAACTTGTAGGGGTGCGCTTGCACACCCGCCTCATACACCACTGTCTGTGACTGAACAAGAGAGGGGAAAAGAACCAACGATTCCGCACCAATCCAATTCATTGTTTGGGAACGTTTTGCATTTGGCAGCGGCGATTCGGGTGCTTGAAACGTCGGTCATTTCTTTGACTGACACTTCGTCTGATCAAAATCGCGCAGAAAATACAGCTGCCATTAACAACATCCTTTTATTTCGGTGAGAAGTAGTCCACAGGGAAGTTGATTTTAGCACAGTGATTGTAGCTGCAGTACGAATTTGTTAAGATCTTTGATTTTATCCATTACAGGAACATAACAGGTTGCCCAAGTCCTTTGTTTCAATCGCAAAATCACAATTACTTAGCGCTACAAGAAGCACGTGATTATGATATCACTAAAAAAGCTGCACCTTGTTTATGTCGTTGCTCGTTTTTCCATGCTCATAAGACATAACGCCCCACACCTTGTTTCAAGCCGGTGATCCCAAGTTTCTGTCCGCAACCTTTTTTGCATGCACTGTGAATTTGTCAGTGTCACGTGTTCGGATCAAGCTGTTGCGGGCGTAGCTTGGGTGTGTGCTTTTTACTCCCTGGTCTACGTACAAAAATGAAAGCTGTTTTCGAAGCAAAGTACTGTACGTTTGGAATAGTGTTTTTTTGATACTTCAAAATGATCATAGTTGCTAAAAAAGTTGAGGGCTGCCATCTTCCTGGGCCGAAACGTAAGCTTGTTTCGGAAACAAAGATGTTTAAGCATCAGCAGTAACTTCGCAACGAAATAGGACTTTCAGTGCAAATGACAATTAACGTACGTAACAGATTGCATATCATTGAACTTTTTTGATGTCCTAATGAAGCCACGGAATGTAAATAAGTGTGCGTAACAGGATCTACCGAAATGATCCTTTTGCAGCCAAGAATCAGACACTGAATAAATGTTAACAGAGTACAGTATGTATTTCGCCAAGTGAGCAAGCATCTTCAGCTCTTATTCAAATACAAGTCTTAATAACTAAGAGTTTACAGCAGAAGCCAAAGTATTCGATTTGAGGGAGCGCTTGTATCTCGCCGGCAGTCGTTTTCAATTTCACATGGCTAGTTTGGTTTCGGAAATAAAAATACAAATGAAAAATCTTGATAATGAAAATGCACGGAGGCGTTACTATGACATCAGAACTAAAGAATAAGCACACGTCGAAAAAGAACCGCTGCATTTCTTAGAAACAGGTACGAACTGGCTGTCCACGTACATAAACCTTGTGCATGACATGACCCAGGCCTTTCCATCATTTGCGAAATCCACACGTAGAGAGCGTGCGATTTTTGCATTTGAAACTTTTCCATGCTTGAAGTGTGTGCTTCTATTTTAATGGAGATCCCGCAGTAGGCGTGCTGCCGTTTTGCACAATTTCGCGTGTGCTTATGCAGTATGCATTGATTTGTCGCAAACAAATACACGAAACTGTTTTGGACAGTGATGCATGATTGTGATGCGTGCTGTATGATTTGGAACGTCTGTATTTGGGCTCGGCCCAGGATGCGTGAAAACCCAAATGAAGTTTTCAGCTGAATTGTCTTGTCTGCGGAGCGGTGTGTAGATTTCAAACAGACGTTCCATTTTCAAATGCAAAAACCGGTTATCAAGAGTTGCGCCCATCACCATTTACACTCCTCACACCGTGACTTATTCAGACCCCACTTCGTGACTGATACAGTCTTGCAGGAGGTAATGTCACGTTATCAATCATTGTTTAACCGGCATACAGCATAAAAAGTGATTGTGGCTCTGAAAAACAAGTGTCGTCGTTAAGGGGGCATCTATGCAGCAAGCTGTTTTACGCGCAAGCGAGGCGTAGTCCGAGTCAGGAAATAGAACAACAGTGACAAAACTGCGCGTGTGGAAAGCGTTAACTAGCGCTTTGACTCTGGTTTAAAAAATAAAATCAGATTTTACCGCGCATTGAATCAGTGAAAGTGTGCGAGGATCGTATGCAACTCGAGTTGATGCGAGTTCCGACAATTAGGAACGTCAGCTGAAAGAAGCTTCAGAAGTGTATGGCTTTCAGAATAGCAGCGTATTGAGCTCGGGAGCGCACATCGTGGCCGATTTTGTCCTTGGGACGGTCGCATTGCGCAAGGGCGATTTTAACATCGTGCAGGGCGCGTTTGCAGCTACGGAAACTGGCCAGAATCAGTGGATATGTTAGATGCCATGTGATAAAAACATAAAGGTTTCATTATATGCATCACCAATTGGGACGTGCAGTTGTCAACATTCACACATACGTCTCTGTTTATCCTTGCCCATAACTGCCGTCGTCTTGCTGATATTCTGCCTGTGCAATGAAGATTTTTTGTGACGTTAAAAGCGTCTGTCTGGATTGGACTGATGTAGAGCTTAAAAACCACCTGGCTGGTCGGTGAAAACAATCCAATAATTAAATCGACCTCTAGATTTTAAGACTAGACGCAAAGGTGGGTGTACGAACTAGTTAGCATTGTGATGATAGTAAAACCAACACCAAAAACGCCACACTACCCTGAAGCAAAAGTTTCATTCCTTACCAAACAGCAAAATTCCGGATAAGAAGTGGCGAATGTTCGAATTTTGGGTATTTTATGCATGAGCTTGGAACATTCGATAATACCTACGTGCTTTTCTGACTCCAGGTCTGTTGCAGAGGTGGCCGGAGTCAAATTTTCCGACTCCTGGTGCAAAATTTTTGAATCCGGGTCCGAATTTTTTTCAAATTTGAGAATCCGACTCCTGTTCACATCCCGGCAACCATCGGTGCAACCGAAATTCAATGTTTGCACTTAAGCAATGACTTTTATAAAGACCATAGACTCCTGCTACGGCCGCGAATAAAAAGTTACTTCGGGCCCGTTTTTTTCACAAATTTTTGATTCCGGGTTCCGGCTCCGATAAAAACGCAGAAACCTGCCGGAGTCGACTCCGGATCGGTGACCACCTCTGGGCTGTCGGCGACTGTATCAATGCCCAAACAAGCATGAGTGCGAACATCCCGGGACTTGCTCAGTCAGAACGATTCAACAATGATAATGAAAACTGGAATATTGTTTGCGTTACCTTTTACAAAAAATGTTACAATACTGATGTTGTTGGGCAGCATGAGGGGATGTTGATGCAATTATTTCGTGTATGTTAATCGCACTGGAATTAGAATGTTTATGGAAGGTACATCTGATTTTCTTCTTAAACGGCTATTTTTAAAGCTGTTTGTTTTTCTGTCGGAGTCGCTCTACTTCGGCACCACGGAAACAACGCGCAATGAAAATTATTTCTGTGTAAATAAGACATTCAGTGATCGAAACAAAAGCTTTGTAATGTCATAACGCCAACAATTCCAGCCGACGCTAGGCAAGTGATTAGAACCCACTGAAAAGCAACGATAGGACCCGCAAAAGTCCTCGCGATCGATTTTAATTAGAGACATTTGACGCAGTTCCCAAGCGCCACTGCTTATAGTAGTGGTAAATGAATGAAATAAAAACAGTGTCGAAGCAATTCAGGCACAAAATTGAAACGTTTTTTTGAAAGAAAGAAAGAAAGAAAGAAAGAAAACGTTTGAAAACCGCTGCGTGGTGTTGATCATGACATTCATTGTGGCATTGTTGTTTTGATCGTTAACAGTGAAAAGAAACGTGATTGTGGTCAAATCCATTAATTGCGGATGTTTGGTTGAAACTACCTGAATGTCGTGCTATTCGTTCAGAAAACCCAGCCCATATCAAGTATCAACGCATCTTTGAAGATTGAAATGAAGCAGTACATTTTGTTGTAACGTTTTGTCCGAGCGTTGATGGATTTCGCGATCCACAGCGGAAGAAGCGGCCGAATTTCTTCGAACCACCCGAGACAGTCCAGCTATGCATATAGGCTGTGCAGTTGACGCGAGCGCAGAGAGTAGACCCTGTATCTTTAGTTCCGGCACAGAACTTGAAAAGGTCGTTCTATCTGACGGAAAGCCCTGATTTTAGGGAAGAGAGGGTCGTTGTAAACACTGCTTTTTCAACCGAATCTCTTCATTTCATCCAGCACGCTGATAGTGATTCAGGACGAGAAAGTTTCGAAAACATAACTAAGTCCAACCTTCAGGTCAAACGAAGCATTACTAGTTGAAATAACAAATAAAACTATTGTGTCGAACCGTGACAGTAACGTATGTTTTCAAAGATTAAGAAACTTTCCTGTCCAGGAAAATATTCAAGGAAAATAACTTCAACTCGAAAAGGCGACAGATGTCCTACAAACAGGTCTACTCATCGGAAGAAATACTGTAAAGCTGGTTGATGACTCATAGTGCCTCCTTCACAAAAGCTAATGCACTCTACTTTGCAAACAAAATGTCGCAAGCGATACAGTATTTTACGTCGTGAACAACACAGTATTTCTTTAAAGTAAGTTTACGTCGTAGCTTTAAGCGTCTGTTTTCTACAAGCGCGCGGCTAACTTGCATCGGTGAAAGCAGCGCTGCAAAAAGAGCAACTGGAAACTTCTCTGAAAACTGCTATTTACAGGGTGGAAGTCAAATGTCCAGACGTCGTGAAAGTGCATTGTCGAAACAACGTCGCCCAAACGTGATGTTATTTTTAGCAAGTCAAACCGAACCGATCTGGGAAAAATTTTTTTGAAGTAAAAGAAAGTCAAGTATAGCCTCACAGACTATTTCTATCCCGGCTTTTGTTCCCTGTGGTTGACTCCTATTTGTACCGTGGGGTCCCCTCACTGATGTTTGGTCCGAGGGCCAAGTTGCCTTGTCGTCACGCAAAAAGTTTCGCAGGGAACGAGATATCAAAACTAGTATGGAGCATGAAACGACGGGGTGCGGGCATCGCTGCCCTTCAGACTTGTCTTTTTTGTCTGTTTATTAACAACAACATATTCGATTAATACTCCATACGTATAGATCTTAAATAGAATTCATTAGAAAGTTCCGCGCATCTGAAAACATAATGCATCTATCTATTATTTTTCAACTCAATATTTTAGCGAACTTGGCCAAAGCGACGACCCCCCCCAATACATTTCCGCATTGAACACACAAGTTGTCAACAGTTGCGTATAAACGTCACATATAGCTAAAAACTGACCCAGACGACTTTCAGCGCTCCATTTGTTTCACATCCGCGTCCCGGCTATGGTGTATTGCGTTGTGCAACTTACGTAAGGGGCAGTAAATAAAATTATAAAATTTTGCACTTAAGCTATTGCAGGCAAGTTCAAAGGTTTTGTTTGACATTGGGTACTGAGCGTTTGAGTGTATCGACTCGATCACTCTATCCAAGTAATAAATTTCGTGGCCTGGTATACATTTTTGTGCATTGTTGGTTCATTTTCCGGTGTCCAGCGCGTTTTTGTCGAAACTCTTCTACGAAAGACAAAACAAGAAAAGAACATCTGTTGATGCTGCTTGTTATTCGGAGTACCGCAAATGCATTGCAACAAGGTAAATGAACTGGGTACCGCGGTGTTCCCGAGACTGAGCCGCAAGGTGATTGGTGCTTTGTCTTGGACCTGTGTTTTTCGATCTTTTCGCGCAACTTCGTTAAATTCCCAATATTGTGGTCATCATCATGATAACGTTTCCTTTGGAGCTCAGTCCCTGCATTGCAGAGAGACGTTGGCAATCGACCACCTCAGTAATTTTTTTAGTGGTTGAGCAAGCACCACCATTTGCATCCTTAATTCGCACGCCCCCTGTCCTTAAACCCGCACCCCTCAAACTTATTTACGTCGCGCACCGCGGAACTGTTTTCGTGCGGTCACTTCGTGCTGTTCGTTGTTTGACGCACATTAGTTTCGAGCGAATCCAGAGGGTAATCAAAGCATGCACATTATTTTGTATGATTATTATGTCTGTATTGTGCTCGAGCAGTAAGGGTTTTGCAAAGGAAGCAGTTCAAATCCGCGTGTTGGAACTGTGGGGTGCGCATCAGCCTGTAAGTGTATTAGGTAGTAATTCTGTTCCTATTCAATCGTCCATGACAGGAGTTCGCACATAGGGCGTCTTTTTTGAGATTGCAAGGGTGTTGCAAGCTTATATCCACCTTCACTGCCAAGGTCTTAAAATTTCAACATGCAGTATGTGTAATAGATGTAGAAAGAGAAATGCGCTTAGGCGTGTCAAGCCTAACACCGCGTTTTGATTTGCTATGTCGCAACAAGCAAGTTAATGACTTTGCATTAAATGGAAATTTGTGAATATTTTTGTGCAATGCATCTTGTTCTGGGTTATTCTCAGGAATTCGTACGAGTTGAGAGCGCATAGCTTGCGCTGTAGCCATGTGCCTGTGGTCACGAGGTCACGTGCCGATAACGCTAGCGGCAACGTTAAGTTTAACCGCATTTCTCTTATTGGTTCGTTGTAGTGTTATGATTAAATTGCTTTAATGCAACTGTTATTGATAAACATAATTTTCCTCGTCCGAATAAGGCGTAAGGACATTTTAATTGAGTGCGTGTTATTTTCTCGCGCAGCAGGCTTTCGAATCTTGCTGATGAAACGCATTGACAACGAGGTGCTTTGTGTTCTAAGATTCATACCAGTATGCAAACGATATTTGTGACGCGTTTTAAGCTTTTCGCTCTGTCGCATTCGCAATCCATGTCTGTGGCATTGCGTGACAGGCCCCGCAGGAATATTGTTCATCTGTAAACAATAGAAAATAGCGTCATCCGTTAGTGTGGTCAGTTACTAAACTTGCCATTAACTTGTTTGTGACGAGCATGGTTGCCTGGTTGATCCCTGTCGTCGTTAGTGGTTTATTTGGCAACGAGTGGTGCCGCAACAAGGAAGAGGAGACCAACAATCAGCTGCTTGTTATCTGCTGACCAGGTGCAACGCGCATCTGGAGCAGGATCAGTGATCGGTTGTCATTATTTGCTGACAGGACAGTACTATGGATCGACTTCGCACGTTGTTTGTTGCGAATGGGAGTTGCCAGACCTGTTAACTTCAGTTAAAGGGGTCGAAGCATCGAGTTTAATTGTATACTACGTAGCGTTTTTGTTTGTCCCTGCTAGTCGTTAATTCGGTCGAGTGTTATTATAACGACAGGCATTAACGCCACTGTTCCCGTGCTGTATATATGAGGGGCACAATGCGGGCTAAACAAGCACCTTAACGATTTGTGCTGTGAATTGGAATCACCAGTGTTTGCTCAAACCAGTTAACCCACCTAAAGTTCTTGTGCAATTGCTTTATTTCACTGCAATACCTTCGAATCTGCGTACTTTGAGCAATCAAATCGTTGCCCTTCTGTGAAGCTTTCCCGTGCCGTTAGGAAAACTGAGGAACACGCTTTTACTGGTGCCGGTTTGGCTGTCGTGATTGTGACGTAACAAATGCATGCTTGCTGTTGCAGTTTCAACGAAATACACAACTTCCACAGACAAATCCTGAGGGTCAAGGACCGTGATGAATTTCCGATGATCCTCGTAGGAAATAAAAGCGACCTGGACACTCCGCCAAGATGCGTACGTTTGCAGTGTGCGGTGTTTGTTCAAATGAGCTTATCCGTGATCTTAGTGGCTAAACCAACACTGCCAAGCGGAAACGTCGCAGTTGCCTGCCCTCTGGCGACCTAGCGCTTAACACCTTTGCATAGCAAAAATGTTTTTGCTACGGTGCGTTCTGCAGTAGAACAGCGGTTTGATGTTGATGCTTGTGA
>Ga0210059_1008224_pt1 | contig 16499 bp, 9 predicted proteins | sample Ectturendosymbi2_FD_188042 | JGI IMG/M metagenome (GOLD analysis project Ga0210059, IMG submission 188042) | Ecteinascidia turbinata endosymbiont from Florida, USA - Sample 2 (SPAdes) (version 2) | ecosystem: Host-associated > Tunicates > Ascidians > Unclassified | place: Key West, Florida...
CATGAGTCCGACTGTTCCTTCCGTTTGTTTTCGAACAGTTGAGATTGATATAAAACACCAGCGAAAAATCTTAACAAGTTTTTTCGGGGGGGCCATGGCCTCTTCGGCCTCATTCTGGCTGTGCCTTTGTCTCATGGTGACCAGCTGCAGTTGCGAACGGCTATTTTCTAAACTTAAGATGGTAGAATGAACAAAGGAGCGCCATTGGACGCAACAAGCTGATCATCTTGATTCTAAAGACCATAGAGCAATGCTCTTCAACCTTTTCGTTATCGTGGAACCCCTGATATACTTTCGCGTTTGTCATGGAAACCCCATTGACCAAAATTTCAAATTTTTTCAACAAAATCAATTTTTTTTGATTTTCTTATCAAACCCCCATAACAAAAATTTCAACAAAATTTTCAAAATTTCAAACCAAAATGTGATTTTCATAGTAATTCGTAATTAGTGTTTTTCGAATTTTTGTTAATGGGGGTTTGATAAGAAAATCAAATATTTCGTTATTGGACACTTCAACAAATGCACAGTTGTTACTAAGGCAATCAAAATTCAATAAAGTCAATTTTTTTTTTGCCTTTTCAAAGTTTATGAAACGTCCACAAACCAAATTCATGCTTATACCATAACGGAATCCCACGTTATTAGGTCAAAAAAGTCAAAATTTATTATTAGATCAATATTTATGGTTGGGTCAAACTTTCCTTGCAGCACATATTTTTTCTCTTTGTCGATGATTTAGTAAAAATACAACAACAGATATTGATATGCTTCTGTAATCTTAGTTGCAATTCTGTAATAAAAATGGGTTTGTTGCAGTGGCGCGCAGAGGGGAAAAACGGGACGACGGCTCCGGGCATCCAAAGCAGGGGGGCATCCAAAAAATGAAATTACAAAAATTAAATGCTGTAACTAGATGGAGCATGAACTTCTATGTGAAATATACACTACCAGTATCATAAAAAATTCGCAATGGCAAAATCTAGAAAATGCAATCTTAAATAGTAGGTTGCTGGTTTTGACTATCGACTTCGACATTTATTCAGAGATTAAACTGTCTAGCTGTCTAGATCAGTGGTTTTTGAAGGTGCAAGCCTCCCCAAGGGGCGTCAATAAATTTTCAGACGGGCGCAAGCTCTTACGCGCTCCACAACGTGGAAAGTTTGATCAATAATTTTACCAAGATATACGTTTGTTTTTACAACTTATTTAATGTCAAGGAATTTTGAAACAAAAGACAATTACTTAAGGGCAGCGTTTTGGAGAAAGGGTTAAGAACCACTGTTTCAGATATAACAATGATAAAATTTGTTGACGAGTCTGGAAGCTGTAATTGCTGTCTCTGTACTGTACTTGAAAACTGTACCCTAATGTACGCCTTGATAACAAGATACCTACAGTATATATATTTTTTGGTAAAAAAAGATATGTAGCCCATAATGTCCACCGGTTGCTATTTAGGACCAGGTTTTTCGTATTTACAAATTACGTATGCCTAATGGTAGTCACATGGATACCCACAGAATTTATTATTTAACAGTTGTTCACTTGTTCAAGGGTATTTTTAAATAAGGGCCCCGCGGTGTTAATATGCAACAGGCCCCGCGCTACCTCAATCCGGCACTGGTCCCATCCATATTGTTAATCTTTGAGAAAGTACGTCGCATCTCTTGCGCAACCTACCTTTTGTAACAATTACAGCTTAACAATTTTGAGCGTGTGTATGCCAAGTGCCCATGCATGCAGATACATTGGTTCCCAGCTTTTCGCACGTGCAGATCCCCAATTGAAGTGACTTTCCTCGCGGGCTCCCAACTGCCATATTGTTTGGTTTAAAGTTTGACAAACAACAACATCTTGAAAATTTGACGTGTTGAGGAAATTTTGCTTCAGAAGGCGGTATTAGCGAACTGAAATCATGCTTATCATGTAATTGTTACCTTGCCCGATCCCTATTTTCTTAGAGGGCGTTATGCGACCCGGCCCCGTCATTGGTTAAAAACACTGATTCAGAACATGTCATACGTGTTTTACAAGCACCCTTCTCTGTTTACATTCTTATGCGTCGATAAATTTGTTTCGGACTTCTGCAAGTTAACATGTCAAGGATGAAGATATCAAGCCAAACTTGAGTTGTAGTTTTAAGTCGGAAGCGTAAGCTCACTTTTGCTTAATTTTCAAGGAATAAGCTGTTTTATCGAATAGACACACAATATGCACGGGAGAAAGTATTTTATAAAACTCTACCTTTCAGTCAGGGTCTTTCAAAAATGATGACTTCCGAAAATCACAACGTGGTCCCCATCTCACAAAAGGTTCATCACGTAATATTTGCCCAGATTCTGGTGTGCACATATCTTTATGAATGTATCAGTTCACTAAAACCTCCAGAATATTCTGTGTTGACGAAATATGTCGTCTCTGACCAATGCGTGCACCTGCAATTGGAGAATTTGTGAATTGATTGGTACAGCCCTGGCGTCTCATTGAAAGTTCAAGATGCATAACATCTCGCAAATAATCACGTTATTCAGCTTCAGAACGTCGTATGAGTTCATGTTTTTAAATTAAGTTTTTATCATAAATGCTCGGAAACCTGAAACTTCGCGCGTTTTTGCCACAGCCGACGAGCGGGAGACGGAACATCTCTCAATTCCGAGACGTTCGATGACCCGAAGCCTTACCACGATGATGAAAAAGAGGTTGAAACTGAAAGTAAACAGGGTAGGCTTGACCGTTTGGCACGCGATGTCTTGTGAATATCATTTACTTCCGATAGTCTATACATTAGCAATAAGCTGTTCATTCTTGTCTAACAGTTTTTAATTTTCACGTTCGGATAAGAGTTGTACTCAGGAACTACAACTGTGAAAGCGTGTAGTGGCACAAATCTTTCCTCCCATTTCATTATCAAAAAGCGAAAAATTAAAGACCAAAGTTTGGTAGTAATCTAAAGCATAATCTGATTAGAAAGAAACAGCTGATGACAATTGGTTTAAACTACACAAAACTCAGTTGAAATGCGGTTAATAGGAACAGGAGCGTGCAGAGGTTTGATGATGAACGGGGCCATTGTTTGCCTGTATGTCCTCCTTCCAAATTCTATTACAGTCATTTGAAATATGTAAAAACTAGTGTTGACAAAAAAACAAGTTTAGAAAATTTAAATCCATGCAGCATGTGTCAGTAGCCTTACAATCAATGCCGGATTAATAATGGTAGCAAATCTAGCAGTTGGTACGAGCCCCGCGGTTTTGGGGTCCCGCGGTGCTTTGTGTTATGCTTGTTGTTTATTACAGGCAAGGGTAAATATTAGATTTTAGGTACCCGAGGCAAACTCTTAAAGAAGGGTATCCTATATTTCACACATGCTATACAGAAACTTTCTTCGCTGAAAGCAAGTTAAATTTTTCAATTTGTCTGGGAATTTGCTTCTGCGTGGAAGCCCATTTTATCCTGCACGTTGTTTGAAGTCATTTGATTTTAAATTGTTCTTTGCCTACACATTGAAGTTGTTGAGGAGACCTTTTGGCACATTTTCACATTGTTGTTACTTTATTTTGATAAACATATGACTTGATTCAGAGATTATGCCTCTACAGCGATTAGTAAGATTTTTAATAAACCAGTGCAAAAAACAAGTTCGAAACTGTAAAAAGGGGGGGCTTCACGGCATCTCTGAAAGAGGGGGTCCGCGGCGACCGTCTTGTCGCCTCCCCTAATATCCACCCAGATTATATATTTAGAATTTTTTCAGTTCAAGAAGTCACTATTTTGCTATATTTGCTGTAAGTAATTAAGCGGTTTTCAATTTAATGCTTTTGCATTAGACTACTGTGATTTGAAAATTAAAGTATTTTACAGTTATTTGCAACATTATGGGACCACTCTAGCAACAAGGCCAACTTGAAGCAATTTCCAGATAATAATTGATTGCATTGTTATGAATGGCATCTTTAATCAATCATTCCCTATCTTAAATCACCGCTACGCAGGTAAATGCTAAAATCCCAGATCTTAAGGAGAAAAAAACAGAAACCCACCAGGTTTGGCATCACTGGCCAAATCATTTTGAAAGTACTGAAAAGGTAACGCAACTTATAGAACAGGTGAATGTGATATAATAATATTTTTTAAACTTCATTTTTAGTCTCATCTTTCTTTATCTTGTTTTATCGAGGCACCTTAGTCTTCAGCCTAACTGATGAACAAGCAACTGACATCGTATGAGCCGTAAATATTAGCTAGGTGCAATGAGTTCAAGTGATAGAGACACTGATGACCAAGCCCAAAGGAAAAGATTGAGTGGTACACACAGCAATTTTAAGGCAGAGTAGTTGCAAGATCCAGATCTCAAAGGTTAGCTACAGAAGGACACTGGGAATGAAGATTTAATTATTGTAAATGCTGCCAGCAGATCACCGTCAGAAATGCAAACAAATCCAAGTTCCTGCGATATTATAATTCCAAAAGACACAAAAGTTCATTAGCAAAGTTACAGTCTATATTCACTGCTGGCACGTTTTGTGATTTACAGATGGCCAGATGTGGAAGATAGTAGAAAGATTCACCTAATTTTGTGCCTACCTAGGATTTTCTGTTCAAATCTGGTTTGTGTTTGGTGAGTCTATTTGGGGTTTTGCAAACATTTAGCCCTGGATGTGGCATCTGTTCACAAGCCATTGGGTGGTGCACTTGGAATTTTATTTTGCAAATATTGGAAATGATGTAGGCCTACGCATTTATTCCTCATGGTGACCAACTGCAGTGGATAACGGTTATTTTCTAAACTTAAGACGGTAGAACGAACAAAGGAGCACCATTAGACAAAACAAGCTGAACAGCCTGACTCTAAAGAGTATAGAGCATGAATTTCTATGTGAAATAGACAATACCAGTATCATAAACAAAATTCTTATAGCAAAATCTAGAATATGCGATCTGATGCAGTAGGTTTGCTGCTTTTGACAATCGACTTCGACACTTATACTGAGACAACGCTATCTAGATACAGCAATGGTGAAATTTGTTGATGAGTCTGGAAACACTAATTACTGTCTCTGCACTGTGCATGTGAGCTGTACAGTGATGTATTCCTTCTTGGGAAAAAGATACGTGTATATGTTTTCGGTAAAAAAGGTATATAGCCCATAATGTCCACCAGTTGATATTTAGGACCAGGTTTTGCCTACTTTCAAATTCAGTATGCCTGATCAGTGTTTTACTAAAGCGTTTTGAGGGACTGAAAAGATCTCTCAATTTTTTCCAACGGTCTATCGTAATACAGCAGAATCTCTTTGCATAAACCGTCGCCAACATACATTAACACCTCGCTTCAAGACCATCTTGGTATTCCGACGAAGTAGTTGCGGTCTCTCGAAATGCCTTAACAATCACCCGAGGTCAAACTCTTTAAAAACCCTGTGCCTAATGGTAGTCACATGGATGCCCACAGAATTTATGTCTAATAGTGGTTCACTTGTTCAATTGTATTTTTAACTTACTGTAGGGCCCCGCGCTGTTAATGCGCTTCAGGCCCCGCAGCACCTTAATCCGGCACTGCTTACAATACGAAGAAGCATCATGTTACAGCAATTTAGTAAAATGTAATTTTTGTAATTTCATTCTTCGGATGCCGCCTGCCTTGGATGCCCGGGATGGTCGCCCCGTTCTTCCTTCCTCCGCACACCCGTGGCTGAGAATAGTGTAAGTAGTTGTCGAAATAGCTACCTATGGAATCCAATTAGGACCAAAACTAACGCTGGAATGAAGCAAACCCTGTCTAGAGAAATGACAGAAAAGCGTTTGTATACGTTTCCTGCATTCGCAAATACTATCATTCTTTCTCTATATTTATTTTGTTGGGTAAAACAAATGCTGTCACGGTCCGTGCACTATTTTTACCGGATAAACAAACTTGCTCTAAAGCTGAAGTTTCTCAGTTGATTAAGTTTGGGGCGTCACTTGAATTGCAACTGACGCGGCACCAGATCTTTGTCCGCTTGGTCAAATCCAGATTTTATTGGAAATGCAAGCATTTGTTAAAAGACTTACATGCATTGTTAAATGGATGCGTACACATTACGTCTGCTTACTTGGTTGTGTTGCAACCTCTCCGTCAACGTTGCGCTGAATGTGCGATTCACCGGGAACGGGATGTGCGCGAAGAACAACACCCACATATATGTGGCGCGAAGCTTTGTGTGAAGCTGTGCACACTTGCCTTTCGGGCTTTCTGATCGCAAAATAATGGTGCTGTGACCAGAATGTGAAGGTCGTGCCAGGTGCAGCCTTCACGAAAAAAACGTGCGAGCGGTGTGGTTCATTGTAAAAAGGAGGGGATGTTGTTGCAACCTCTCCGTCAGTGTTGCGTTGAACGTGCGATTCACCACGAACGGGATGCGCGCAACGAACAACACCCATATATAGGCGGCGCGAACAAGCAATAAAGAATGATCTCGTCGGGTGATTTCCATTATTGCTTGCTGCCACAGCGTGAAGCTTTGCGCACTTGCCGCTCGGGCTTTCCGATCGCAACGGCTGCAGCCAGCCTTGTTTGAACTTTTTCTGCAGCATTTCCACATTGTTAATTTTAAAGTTCACTTGATGCCTCTTGAAACCATCTTGCATCTCTAAGAAATTACGCACTTTTAAAATCTTTGCAACGGAGCCCGACCGCGCCAAAACAGCCAGTGTGAATAGGATGCGACAAATACAGTTACGTGTTTCACAATCCGTTTTTATGAGGGTTTTTCAACTATAATTTTGTTTCTCTGCATCGTCCAAAAAGAGTCTTGGCTTACTTTGATTAATCAATATATTTTGCTGAAAGTGAAAAGGAATCTTCTTCTAGTCAAGCAAAATCATTTTAGTCACCAATAGCTGTTTATTTACAAATTCTAGAAAAAATCAGCCAATCAGATTTTATGATATTCAAATGATATATCTTCCGATTTTTCACAGGTAGATAGTTCGGTTCTGCTTGTGAGGGTAACGCGTGGTTTACTTTTGCAGGTCGGCCACCGCACTCGCCGAGTCAGCAAACCTATAACGGGTACGTATATGTAAGAGCACACTGAACATCAGCAGAAAACATGTTTGCAGAAAACATGAGACAACTTTAAAGTTATGCACCTCGGTGGATCGGCGGTTTTTCCCTCGCAAGAAATAATATGAACTTATTTGAGGAACGGTTTTACACCTTTACCGTTTTCGCAAATGGTAAACTCACTCTCGAAGACTTTTGCTGCAACTGGTGACACGCGAAGGTGGAAATCGTTAAAAAATAATTTGGTTTTTTTGCTTTGTGTAATGTAAAACAAAGTATTTACTGCACAGTATGTGCCTGAAAAAAGTAATTTTGCTTCCATGGAAGATGTACCGGTATATAGCTATTTCTAAAATCGTCATTGCTGCTAATGTCTTAAATATCCAATCTTTGTGAATCGGTAGCACGGGGGTCACCAATGTGGTGCCCCCGAGCACCATGTCGCCCGCAAGGATCAAGTAGGTCGCCCGAGGCCTCTTCTAAAAATAAGATTATAGCATGATCAATGTTTTCACATTAAGGAATGTCCATACTAAAATAATTGCAGGTAAATTTAGCAAAAATTTTATTTCAGAAGTGTGTATCAAACTAGTAGCCCTTCGCAGTAATCGATACACAAGAAGTATCTCACGGTTTCAAAAAGGTTGGTGACCCCTGCAGTAGACGTTCTGAGATTACATCTGAGATAAGTGAGACATGTTTAATAATAGCGCAATTAAAAACTGAAAAATAAGTTTTGGAATCAGCTGCACCAGCACAAACTTCGTAAACATTCTTCAAATGTATTTTTCATTTCAATTTGAGCTTGTTGGAATGGTTCCGTAAGAAGCTGAAAATATCAAAAGCACTGCTATAGAGAAAATTCTTTCAGCAAAGATCTTGTGCAGTTTTGCTGTAATTATTACAATCAAAAGCACATTATGCACTGCATCTTTCATGGAATTTAATGTTAACTAAAAGACAACAAGCAGTCATTATTTTTAGCGGTGGTGAATGAAGTGTCACCTTGAAAGCTTGTGTTTTAGTTATTTTGGACGTAAAAACTTGCAAAAACAACTGCACCCTTTATCTGGATTATCTCAATACGTTTTTCCCAACCCTTTGCAGGAGCCAGACTTATCTTCCCACTGATGGCCAGAGCGAAACAGCAAAGTTCCAAATCTTGGATGACGATTATGACATCTCTCCCATGGCTGACGTGCCACCAATGGAATTCCGGGGCAGCCTCAAAACCGACGCCGATTTGTACGGACGTGGATCGTCGTGCATGTGCAAATATCTGCGCTATCTGTTGGTGGCACTGGTAGCATTTGCGCTGGGTGTTCTTCTTGGTTACGGAGTTGCAGTGGAAAGATCGAGCGCGAACGAGATCCTGGTTCCCAATGTCATCGCGTCGACTCGAGCCTTTTCCAATACGCATAATACTACCACTGTTGCAGTACCAGGCTTTGCTACTAAGGCTGAGGCTGCGAAAAACTTAATCTCACAAACTGTCGCTGGCAACAACGGGGAGCAAGTTTTGTAAGCGGAAGATATTTTTCTGTTGAGTCAGGGAAGGATGTAGTACCTATGCTTTTCTAAACGTATTTTCTGCTTGTTTCAAGCAAGTGCAAGCGAACTTACTCACTGACTGACTGTCAAATAACATAACAATTGAGAACCCGATGCAGCGTGGTGTACTGTAAATAGCAAGTTTTATCATTTTTGCTGAAAAGCTATTTCTTTCTTGGATTAGGAACACCTCGAAAGTTATGGGCTTGGCAGCGGTTAGAAACATTTGTGAATGGTGTAATTGATCCGCGTTTATGTCGACAGCAACACTTGTCACCAGGGCTGTGGAGTCGGAAGGATTTTTAACCTAAGGGGTCGGAGAAAATTTTAACCACTCCGACTACGGGCTGACCGTTTGCTCCCCGATTGTGATTGTTTGTGCCGCAAACGTGCGTAAGTGTCACACTTACCAATTTTCCAAACCGGGTCCTGTTAAACGAAGATCAGAAAATAATAGAGTAGCAAGCTCTCTTTCGTTTCGCAATGAAAATAAAGGGTCTGGAATCAGAGACTTCGCAGAGTGAACTTACTGACCAACTGAACTTACTGACCAACAGCTTCAGCTAATGAAGCTGATCATCATTTTTCTTCAACAAGCGAGGACCACGACCTTAACGAAGTATCTGGATAAGCTGGAAAATGACGAAAAGGTCTCTTGATGTGCAGTAAATGAGCATTTGAACGTAAATTTGGAAAAGTTTAAAATAGCATTTCCACCAGGCTGTTGAAGAGATTGAAGAAAAGTACAACAATCCGCCAAACTGCCATTGCAAGAACGTATCTCACTTTATTCGTTCGAGATGCAGCTCGTACAGTCACAGCTCCTCCTCCGACCCAGGTCAGTGTGAAAAGACTTTGTTTCTGTTCTGACAAACGAGCAGCACAAATGAATGACAAATGAGTTTCGGTACTTTTGTCGAACAATTCCAATCGCGGTCGCTTTGAAGTTGAACTGTAGTGTTTTTCGAAACAGTAATTCATGCCGAGTTCTGCCGTTCTACCGCATATTTTTGCATTAAATATCTGTGTTGACTGATTCTTAAACCTTGGAAGTTTGTCGTACCTAATTGAAGGCAAGGTAGTATGAAGTGATAACGAAGAGTAAAGTGAATGTTCCCAAGTGGTTAAGCTAAAAATCTAACTAATTTGTTTTACTTTTTTTCTTGGTAGTTCGTGGCTTTTGACCTGTATAAAACTTACTTGTAACATGTTCAGTTGGCCATCTAAGGAAAAAGATAGCGACACATGTGCGTTCACCAAAGCTGAAACTTAGCAGCGTTCGAGCGCAAAAAAATTGTGTCAATGAAGCCATTTGAGATGGTATCATGAAACCCACAGTGCGTTTTGCGACCGCGTTGCGCAAGTTGTGCACATGCACACCGGTAGGATACATAACATTTTTAAATTTTACTTGTTTATTGATATCGTTTACAAGGTAACTGCTTTAATCAATTATCGGCGTTCTCTAATAATTTGAATTGTGGCTATTTTAGATAAGTATTTTCTTTTCGGTAAAAATAATTACAGTGCGACTAACCCCTGCTTGATCGTATTTTGCAAAAGTGAGAGATGAACGAGTATATACATCGTTTCAAAACAAGTTACCGCATTCTTGGAAAGTGCAAGCAGGGTTTATAAACTCATCTGAAAAGAATTATCACTTCAAGTAACTAATACAGCTGAAAGTCAGAGTCGATCCGGAGTTGGAGTCGGATGTTGGGACGTCCGATTACACTTATCCGAAAAGAATCTGAAGCACCACTTGTTCTTTTCAAATATTAAATGTGTTTGTAAATAATATAAGGAAAACTTAGAAAAACTGATTTTGATTGTATTTTTAAAAAACTGGTGTTGTCCAATGAGCTGTGTTTCAAAATGATTATTACCTAAATTCAATTATAAAATTGCTGAAACATTTAGAGTTTTTCAATTCTTTAAGTTTAGCTTTCATAAGTAATGTGATCAAGGCACGTACTAGACCAATTTTTCGCATAATTGAAAATGTGAAAATAACGCTTACATCAACGCCACAATTTGTCCATTGTACCCTGCCAAGGAAAAATATGTGACTAACCAACGTATACTTTCCGTTCGCTTGTTTGTGCAATGTTTTGGGGTTAGCCAAAATTATTGTAGCAACATACACTTTTCTACTGTTTTCTGTTGCCAGATATTTTGCTTAAAACTGTTCAGAAAATTTGTGTCCGTATAGTTGAGCTCTTTTTCTGTACAATCTGTTTGTTTCGATGACACTGGATATTCACTTCAAAAACTTGCGTTTATTTTAATCGTTTCATTTCCATTGTTGCAATGTTTTTAACATTGTTGTTTCGTGGTGTGCTAAGTGTGATTTCAATTAAATGTGGGAAGATGTTACTTTGTTTGCTGGAACAGAAATTCACAAGCACTAAGATAAAAAGTGTTTCTTAATGAAAAAAACAAACAAATGAAATAGTTGATCATAAGAACAACCCGTAATCAGAGGAAGACATTTGAAGGAAGATTCCCTCTAAAATGTTTAGTCCTCTCAACTTATGGTCTGAACGTGATCTACAATAATGTTTTAGCACTAGTTGAAAGTTGGTAGTGCTGGCCGTACAAACCTCTGTTGCACGGCAGCTCATCTGACAGTAACCACATGCACGTAGTTACATGAAGACGTTTCAGTCGACCATTCAGTTGACTTTCAAAACGGCAGTGTATATTAAGAAGCAACCAAGATTAAAACTTGCAGTTGAAGTTTGTACGATATAACCAAGACTTCGCAAAGCATGAAACAATCTGAAACGAACTAGCATTGCTGTGGTCGAGACAGTAAATTCCGAGACAGAGACTTGTCCAGAAAATGTCTAAACAAGACCAAGACCGGATGTTGAGATAAACACTTGTGACCCATTTGCAATTACGAACTAAAACTAAACTTTATCCTCAGAAGACAGGTAGTAGCAGCTATTGAAACATCCACAACTATCGAACCGTATTTTGCAGCAAGTATTGAAACCTGGTCTGCCAAACACGAAACGCTTTCATAAATGAAACAGAAAACAACTTCAAATCTAACCATCTTTGCCTTGCCTGAACGAGGTGCTATGGATGAAGCTTGGCTAAACATTACTGAAAACAATGACCATTCTTACTAAAGAGTTTTGATGATGGCGTCTCCGCAGTTCACTTGGATTTTTGTTGGCAATAGATCCCACGTCCCAAGCTTATAAAATGCTGTGGGCCCCGCCAGGATCTTTTTAAATTTTGACCTTGCTGACTTCAAAGACATTTTCAGAGACCGCAACTGTTTTATCTGAATACTGAGATGATTATAAGTAAGGTTTTCGTGTCTTTTAGTGGTAGTAGCAAAGGGAATTTATACTGCATTTTGAGAGACCGTTCGAATAATTTAAGAACCGTTTTGGTCTCTCAAAACACTTTGAAAAACACTGGGCCCCGCGCTGGCACTAAACACAAGCAGCTTCGACCAGTGGCGATTCTAGAATTAAAAAAGTGGGGGAAGGGCACTGCGGGGCCAAGGAAAAAGTGTGGGGGCCAACATAAATGTAGATCTTGAATGGTACGTTTTCGTTGTTTTGAAGATTAAGTTGCTATGATTTGCCCTATCGAACCCAACATAAGCTTGTGAATATCGCTGAATATGAACTATCGTTATTATTCACTCGAAACACCGCAACGCCACTGTAGATGCAATCACACACGTGCAATGCTGTGTCCAATATTCTGTGTAACCATGCAGCTTCCACAGCACTACACATGTAAAACGAAACACCATTTCCCGTACACAATTGCGCCGACCCCACATGAATGAAAACAGCTCCACGAAAGTGAATACAATTCACATGAAAGCGAAACGGTTCCAACCACGAATTCCATCTTGACACAGAGAGAAGTAGGCTGTTGATAGCTATCTAGTTTGGTCAAAATATTCTTACTACAAAACACGTAAAAAATCAGCCATCTACCAACGGATTGGTGACTACGACTAAGCCGTTTTTGTGGTAGCGTATGGACATTTTGTGATTGTGGTGTAACCACAACAATGGTATGCAACTACTATTACGAGTGTAATGCCCATCTGCAGCGTGGATAGGGTGAGGACTATTCAATGCAGTATGCAGTTAACAGCAGCGAGGTTTCGGCACCTGTTTCATCAAAAGTAGCAAAGCAGCGCCGCAGATAGGTGTGCATCGGCGTTTAGGGCGTGTGCCTGATAGCAAGATGTAACAGCAGGCGTAAAACTTATTTTGCAGAATATTCCCAACAAAGGCGTTCATTTTAATATTCACACTGAATTTTCCTCTGACTGATCCTCAAAAGCTGACTTTTCAACCCTGGATTGATTTACGACTGTCTTGCCATAAACGAAACACGCACTAACTCTAAACCAGACATGTGCAACCCGCGGCCCGCCGCGTTGTTTGGTGCTGCCCGCGTGGTTTTGTTCATGATCTTGAAATGGTATTTCAAATGAATTACCTTCCTCAAGTTTTCGTGCTACTCATTTCACATTCATTAACCACAAGCTTTTTCACTAGATCAGAGGTTTGCAGCCCTTGAAGTTCACTAACAAAGAACTAACAGTTTTTTAATTACCTGGCAACCACAGACCACGAAGCGAATATAAATTTCCGCGCCATTTGTAATTTTTATGCTACAGCCCAGACTAAGCTCTTTTTGATGAAAAATTTTTCTTGTGATTCAAATGCGAGGCTTACAGAGGCTTTGCTGTCAGTGGCGTAGCCAGCCCAAAAATTTGGAGGGGGCCAAAATATTTGATTTTAGGCGAATAACACTATTTAGTTTGGAAAAACGCCTCTCAAAGCACAAAATGACTATATTTTCTAAAAATTTTGGGGGGCATGGCCCCATTGGTCCCCCCGGCTGCGCCTATGTTTGCTGTGTAAAATTGTTCGAACAATTCGTCAAGACTTGGCAGGCTGTTGTTCATGCGAACTGAGAGCTATTAGATTTGATTTTAGCTTGAGAAGCGTAGTTAGAAAGGATTTCAGTTGATTAGCCTGACATCATTAACTCGATTTATGATGGTGATGTTGTTTGTAGCTGTACAAGTGTTGGGCGTGGGAATGCGGGCAGAAAGAGAAAAATTCGCAGCAGGACAAGGGAAGGAGGATGTTGAAAAGGTTGGCAATCGATGATAATAATAGTATTTGTTTTGCAATTCATAAAAGCAACAATTTAAATTGTGATTTAGTCTCAAAGATTGGCAATTTTATGCGAAGCATGTCGTGTTCGGAAAAATAAAAAATCCTTGATGAAGGGCGGATGTTTGAGTTGTTTGTGAAGTATTTTGTTGTTCATCGAAATGAAAGTTTGCTTGATTTGCCGAAATAACATCGCTTGTCTGAAAGAATTTAATATTAAGCGGAACTACAACTCTAGGCATTCAGAACAACACGAAGGAATTTAAGTCAGTTGCGGGTGGATACAGCCCATGAAAATGTCATTGAAGGAGCAAAATAAAATTATTTCCCTTTGAAAAAACGACACTGGGCTTGGATTTAATTGGCATTCAAGTTTGGTGAAGAAACAGCAGAGAAAGGAAAAGCCTTCAGGGACGGCAAAATAATTTGAAAAAATGCTCTGATGTCGTGAAGTTTGCCTGTTAGCAAATTACATTTCAATTTGACACAATGTGCATGTGTTGTGAAGATAAGAGTGTCAACTTTTGCTTCTTTGGCTGCTTCCAACGCGTACAATAATTTTGCAGGAATAATGATGCTGTTTTGCGGTGGATTGGTAGTTGTAAGAACATACTAAAAATGCCGTTTAGAGCTTGTTTGTTGTCGCGAAAAGTAGCCATTGAGACTGTCAGTAATTTTGCTTCTGGATATATGGTAACCCTATCATATATGTTTCATCTGATTCACAGATTTTCAATAAGCCTGTCGCCAGCATGTTGTTGGTAGTTTGAAACAGACGAAATTACACCACATACTCCATATCTGTTGAGAGACCACTTAAACTAATTTCTTAAAGGATGAATACAATTTCATCCAATAATGCGGTCCGCGATAACTTTCCTTAATTCGGATGTGGCCCGTCAGTGAAAAAGGTTGCACATACCTGCTCTAAACCTTAAAAGATTCAGACAAGGAGACAATGAGCAATATAGTTCTCACACAGATTCCTGCACAGTCTACGTTAGAATTTTCTAGCATTATCAACTCAATTTAACTTACTCCTTCGATTATCATGTCCACTGTCAAATTCATCAACGAAATCATCTAAATCTATTTTTTCAGCTCGTACCCTTTCATGAAAGTAGATCAATGTTACCCAATCTATGGAATTTCTGGGAAATGTTTACACTATTTTCCTTTTTGAAAAACTTCTCTTGCATGAAGGTGACGGACCAGTATCAACAAACGCAGCTTTTAAAGTAGCTATAAATGAAAAAAATTGTTCGAACGATGTAGACAGCTTCGACTCCTTCCGAAGCAAATTCTTTGCCAAAGTTATTTCATGTTTTAAATCATTTTTCACAAATTAATATGATTTGCGAATTCTTTCAAGTGTTTTTCAGATAGAAATATTCGACCTCCAGAGCAAAGAGCTGAAATACGTGAAAGAATTGCTTCTGAATCCTTACAGAAAATCCAAACAAAATTCTATGAGGTTGCAGGACATGTGTGGGTAGAGTTAAAACTGTAGTCATGAACCACTTACGTAAGATGTTTCGAAGACATGCACAAGGCAGCAGAACGAGATACTGCATCCAGGATAAATTTGGATAAATTACCTGAAACCAGTTCTGCTTCCACAAACATTTTGCTACTGGGATAAGCAACAATCTGCTACCACTAGTATATCCAGTTCCATCTCACACTGACACGCACGGAAGATCAATTTTTCCATTTCTGCAACGGTTTCCTAGTTTCCAAATGAATTTTTCAACACCACGACCGCGGTCTAACTAAATTTCAAGCAGGATGCGAGCAGCCACTGGTGTGTGACGTCATAAACAACTCTTGTTACCCGACCGTCAGAAAAAACAACACAGCTTATCATGCATTTGGGAAATATTGAATGCAGGCTAGAGGATTTGTAAATCATCGTTTGAAATATTGCTGGCCAAAAATTATCTACTGTAGCCTATATGTCAACCAAACGAACTTGAAGGGTATATTAATAAAAAACTGGGGGGGGGCAATCAGGGACCAGGCAAAAATCTGGGGGAGCCACGGCCCACCCAGGCCCCCCCTTAGAATCGCCACTGTCTTCGATACAAACTGCAAATTTGTGTTGGTCAGTAGGCGTAGCGCAGGGCCCCTTTGGCGCGGGGGCCGATTAGAAGAAATGATCGAATTGGCTTAAGACCAGCCCTGGGTGGTCCTCAGTGCCACTTTATCATGTCTGTTACCATTGCAGTTAGATTGCGAACGATTTCAGTACATTATCTGAAGCGAAATTTAGTTTGCTAAGATGAAATTAAGCTATTCAATGTGCGGCCCTCGTTAATATGTCATTCAATGTGCGGCCCTGGTTAAGATCAGGGACAGATCCAGGGGGGCGATTGGGGCGATCGCCCCCATAAAACTTACGAAGTAACATTTTTCACCATGATTTAGTACAATTCAGAAAGGCACTTGGAGACTTGACTGCCAAATATTACTGAAATCGCCCCCCCTAAACTTACGAGCTGGATCCGCCCCTGGTTAAGATAGCGACATAATTTTTAGCTCAGTAAGCCGTTTGGGTTGGACATAGCTGACTAAGACCGAAGCAAACAATTCTGTTCAGCAGATAACTTAGATCTTCTGGCGATTTTTTATTATTAGCCGACGTTTCGCCCACCTATTCAAGTGGGCTTCCTCAGGGCAATGTTTTTTAACCACGTATAACATGCAACTTACTAATAACAAGAAACAAT
>Ga0210059_1008225_pt1 | contig 16498 bp, 9 predicted proteins | sample Ectturendosymbi2_FD_188042 | JGI IMG/M metagenome (GOLD analysis project Ga0210059, IMG submission 188042) | Ecteinascidia turbinata endosymbiont from Florida, USA - Sample 2 (SPAdes) (version 2) | ecosystem: Host-associated > Tunicates > Ascidians > Unclassified | place: Key West, Florida...
TACGAAACTGAAAATTTCATTCAGTCATTCTCTGCAGCATTTACTTGAGCAAGGTGAGACGATGGTGTCCTTTGCATTTGCAGTTAGATTGTTGTTATAGTGATGTTCCATTGCATGTATCTGTCAGATTACGCAAAATTTGGTAGTTGCGTGAGTTAATAGAAGTTTTACTTCTTGCGCTGTCTTTTGTAAGCAATATTCACAATTGGTTATTTTTAGTGAAATGCACAAACAGTGTATATCTTTAAAATGTAACAGCTGCAGTGCGGTTTCAACGAAGCCAGGAGAAATGTAGTTTACTTCAGAGTACGTTATTCTTAAACATGCCATTATAACTGTATCTTGCAAGTATAACAGCGAAAGATGTGTTGCAAGAAGAGTAATTTACTGCAATTCTGTGAATAAGCGTTGTTTCATTGTGATGGTGCCTAAAGTACTCTGGGGAGAAAGCTAAACCAGGGCTGCGCAACGTTTTGGCTATTGCCGGCCGCATTACGTTTATTTTTATCAATTACGGCCGCCAGTGTGTCAAAGAAAAAATTGTTGTATTTTTTCTGTTCTGCTTCCACACACTAAGCCTAAGCTGCTTTCGCACTAGTGTTGCCAGTAGGGTCAGTCTCGTTAACATCAGATTGATGCCTTTTTCAACATCAGATAACATCAGATTTTTACATTACAGTTTAATATAAACTAAATCAGTGTTTCCCAACCATTTTAGGCTTGCCCCATCCTACAGAAAACAAATATAATTTGCGGCACCCAGCAGCAAACCCATAACAATTTGCTTTAAGATCTGATGACATTTTGAAAATGTACTTTTAATGATATATAGAAAATCGCATTGGCTCGCGGCACCCCTGAGCATCATAAATGGCGCCCTAAGGTGCCGCGGCACCCAGTTGGGAACCACTGAGCTAAATCATGCTTCTATTACCAGTACCTAACAAAGCGCGATACCCCACACTCAATCTGAAACAGAGCGAAGTATCGTGGAGAAGTCGGTTACGCTTAATGTACATGTTATTCTCACTTAGCGAAGAGAACGTCTTCAGTTTGAATTGATAAACAAACACACATTAGGGTGAGAAATTGATGAAACTTAGAAATCATTAATCAAACTTAATTTCATTCTAAAATGAAAGGAAATGTGGAAAACAAAAACAACAGTCCAGTCAACATCAGATTTGTCGGTAAAACATCAGATATCATAAATTTATGTGAACATCAGAAGTGACAATGCTGTTTCGCACGCCTGTTTTGCCGTCTTTCTACTTTTTGTTTTCAACTTCTTCGCCACTTTCAGTTCAATTGCGGGACTACAGATTACTGTATTTAATCTGTTAAGTTTGGTTCAGTGGAGGTTCTCTCATCCGTTGGGGTTGACTGGATCGCATGCAATGCGACGAATTTATGTAAAGAGAATTGACGGCAGGCCGAGGCCTGATTGATGCCTCTTGTCTAATCGAGTTGGTGGGCACGATATGAACAGGAGCAATCGAATAAACAAAACGAACGGTTACAAACGAACATAAATAAATGGCAGGAAACGAACAAAGAAAATGGCAGCAAACGAGCAAAAAAAGGAACCAGTCACGAGACGGTAGGCAAATTTTATAACAGGATGCACAGGAAAGTGGATGGGTCAACATTGTTAAATAAGGGATTTAAAGCACCTGCTGTTCTTCAGGAATCGAGATAATGCTGAGAAGATAACTACTGTTGGTTTAAATGATAATTTCGGGTGGTCAAACAGGGGTATGTGGATTAGAGTTTTATTTGTGATAGCAGAATATTGTGGCTGATTATAAATTTTTTTAGAAGTAAATTTCAATGGTGTAAGGTCAAATTGCACTGCAGGAGAAGGTGTTCGAGTGTTTCTGTAGACCCGCAACTACACTGTCGAAAGGATTTCATGTTAATGTTTAAAGGGCTGTGACCAAGGCGAAACATACAGCGTAATGAGGTAGCGGATGGATTTGACCCTTGCAAGTGCCAAATATTGCGGTTCTTGCCATGATAACAGAGGGTGATGCGGTTTTTAAATGCTTCAAAAGTAGAATATAATTTGATATATTGTGGTAGGGAGTTCCAAAGGACGGGACCTTTGTAAAAAAATGAATTATGTACTAGTGAATGTTTGGGGAGGGGAAGCTGAAAATTCTTGGCATGAAGATATGAATATAGGCTGAGGTTTTTCCTAGGGTCAACGGTAAAAACGAGTGGAGGACAGGAGAGGTAAGACCAGCTTTTATTTTATAAAAGAACAAGAGCATATGGAGTTCTCTCTTGTTAGATAACGGATTGAGGTTGAGATCTGAAAGGACAGTGGCGTTGCGTGATGTACGAAAACAACCTAGTATTATTTTGGCAGCCTTTGTATGTATGTTCTCAAGGAGCGAGCTATCCGCAGTTGAGCAGTTGGCAAAAATCACATTTCCATAGTCTAAGATTGGGAGAACACAGGAAACATGAAGTGTACAAAGGACCTTGCGTGGAACAAGGTGTGAAAGCTGTTTGATGCGGTTAAGTCTGGTGGTCTTTTGTTTATTCGACAAAATATGATGATGCCATGATAAGGTTCGATGAAATATAAGACCTAAATATTTGTATGAATCAGTTTCACTGAGGTCAGTATTGTTAAATGTAAGAACAGGATGTGAGATATGAGGTTTGGAAATGGTTAAAACTTTGGTCTTTGCTGGATTAAAAATTTACATTCCATAACTTTGACCACTTGGATCAGATGTGCAAATCACGAGTTAAAACCTGATGGAGATGAAGTGGACAACGAGAAGAGAACAACAAGGCTGTGTCGTCTGTGGACAATGAGATTGAGGATTCAGTGGATTCAGCAATATCGTTGACATATATTAGAAACAATAAGGGACCAAGGACAGAGCCCTGCGGTAACCCGCAATTGGTATAGCAGGCGTTTGAGAAACTATCATTGATTCTCACTATTTGGCTCCTACCACTCAGGTAAGCTGACAAGAGATTAAGTATGGATCCGTCTATTCCTAACTGTTCCAACTTGTAGATCAGTGTTTCCCATACTTTTTTGGCTAGCGCCCCCTTTTCTGACAAACAAATTTCTATTGCCCCCCTATCATGCCTAGCACACATATCAACATAATTTTTTCGTGCATTTCACTATAAAACTTAATTTAGTAAAACGCTAAGTTTTTGTTTACAAATTACATGCATACATGTTTGTTGATCATACTGTTTTTTATGACATTTGGTCACTCAATGTTAGTAGGACAACAGAAATGTAATTATTAACTGGGTCTCCTATCGCCCCCCCACTGCCCATTTCTGCCTCACCGCCCACTTTGGGAACCACTGTTATAGATTAATCCAGAATGAATAATTCGATCAAAGGTTTTGGAAATATCGATAAAGACGATCCTTGAAGACAAGCCCCTATCATAGGCAGTATAAAGTTTATGTGTTGTTTCTAAGAGCGAGGGTTGTAAATCCTGTTTGTTTAAATCAAATCTTGAACTTTGAATATAACCCATGATGCAGGTCTGCTCTATGACAGGGTTGATTGATTTAAAATTTAAATAATTTGATTTGAAATCATTTGATTTAAATCAGTGATTTAAATATTGTTTTAAATCAAGCAATAAAATCAAAAAAATCAATCAAAAATCATATGCACTTTTGAAGCTTTGTGTGATTTATATGGCACATTTAATTCGAATTCTAATGTTTCACTTATATTAGTAAAAAAGGCCGAGTTCTCATGACAACACAAATTGAAAGCAATTAAACTTTTATCAGTCCTAGCAACTATGACGCCACAGATTCTAATTCTATATCAAGTAAGTAACTGCAAAAATGATATGTGGACTGAAATCACTAATCTTTGCAGACTCAGAAATCAGAGCTGTTAAAATGCCGCAAGTTTGAATATGTAGGTTGGCATAAAGTAAAGGTTACATCCAAATTCCATCATATGTAGGCTGTTTACTATAAACATAACACATGTTTTTGATTCAGATTCATAATAACATATAATTGGTTTTTATCGTTTTATGTATGTAAGGCAGTGGCAGTTCCAGGGGGGCGGTTTGGGTCGACTTCCCCCCAAACGTCTGTGGCGCCCCTTTGCCATAAATGCACGCTTTTTTGGTGCCTACGGAAGTAGAAACAGAGATAAAAAATACTCTAAAATGAACAATTTTTTTCTATTTGTTAAACGTCAGGATTTACTTTCCGGGCTTTACCCAACCTCTTATCGAATAGCGTGAATAATGCTACTGTTTCGTAATAGTACCACTGTTTCGTTTTTCTTTGCTGCGTAAGAACTGCCCAGCCTTACGTTTATTTAATCACAAACGTAGTCGCGGTCGCTTCACACAATTCTCGACTTGCCGCTGGGCTGTACGAAATTGGTCTGTTTTTTTACAAGTTTTTTTCTTTAATGCCTGATGACAGCCTCGAAAGGAAAGGCAGCAGTGGAAATAGGCAGTGCCAGATGAGGCTTTTAGAGGCCGTGAGGCACAATTGTTCGAGGGCCCCCATCTTTTCAATAAAAACCAGTGTCGCATGGTGTCCCCATAATACTCGTGTTCATCACGCGAAATAACACACTCTGCAACGTCAAATGAAAAGGGTAGATATGCAATGCGAAACTAAAAACGTTTGTCCTATCATAAACTCAGGAATGCGAAAAAGTTTTCAGTTTTTCCCACCATGTTGGAAGCTCAAACTATAATAATAGCCTACTCTTCATGCTTTTTTGCAAGCAAATTTATGTATCAGCTTGTCAAAAGTTTTATTTCCTTAATAGGTCGTTCTCAACACTAGTTAGTGGCAAATGATTTAAACGTTGTTGCTGGTTGTGAAACGTTAACAGTGGCATCGCTTTCGATTACAGCTAAACTGATTTGATAATGAGACTTTGGCGTTATTTTGGCTTCGTTATACCGCACTCATTCTTATCAATGATGACTTCTTAGTTCTTAAATTTATTGTTAGAGATCAAGCTTGTCTCAAACTCGTGTCAGCAGACATGGCATCTTTTTCTTAATTTGCTCATCTCGTTTTGCTTGCTCTACTCTTTTAGCCGCTCCACTTTTGTATTTCCGCTGCGTTTGGCCTGAGTTTACGATATCCGTAATCTCAGGTACGAGGCACGCTGTTTTCTCACAACACTCAAGGACGACAACTTTCACTGCAAAGCAGTGATGCCAGGTTATTTTCCAAGAACAAGCAAGAAAATTTGAAAAACAAGCTAAAAATAGGTAATTTAAGCAAAAAACAAGCCCAAAATGCGTTGGCAGGAAAATTCAGCAAAACGAAAAATTAGCAGGAAAATCAAATAAAGAATCAGGGTGGCAAATCCGAAAAACTAGCCCAAAATGAGCAAATCTTCTCAAAAACACGCCCAATATGCTTTTAGCAGTAGATTCAAACAACAAAATTGCCATAAAATTTGAAAAAAAGCAATCCGCAAAACAGAAATCTGCAAAAAACAAGCAAATTTCAATTAAAACAAGCCCAAAAACAAGCAACCCGTAAGTCCTCAAAAAAAACCTGCAACTCCACAAAAAAACAAGCCCAAATTTGCGGGAAAACCGCAAGGTTGGCAACACTGCTGCAAAGTTAGCCTTTCTGACTGATGTAGCTGAGTAGCTCAGCTACCATCGTAACATGCTTTATGCCCTGCTGTTTTCCTCTGTGTCGTGAGTAAGATCCCATACCGTTCTTCTATGATGTCGCAAGCGCCTGTAATATGTTTATTTCCTGTTGCACGCCTGGTCTGTATATTCATATTGCAGGGTCCCAAATACTTTTTGGAGAGGACCCTAAAATATAGTTAAAAATTCACGCGACCGAAACATTTCGTTAGCATATAATTTTGTGGAAAATACTCTATGATTAAATATAAATTTTAGGACTAGGCATACTATTGACAGCAGCAATTTTCGTGCACAAAATTGGATGAAACTTAGCCCATAAAACAGTAAGCCTAAATGGTCGCATTTATTCTGTCTAATGAGAATGGCAGATTTAAAATATAAATTTAAATTATTTCGTGACACAGATGGAAGGTCTCGCGTCCCAAATTTGGGTCACGACCCACTATTTGCGGGCCCCTGGTATATTGCATTGAACGTTGAGCACCAATCATATTGCGTAGGCATGCAGGCTATAACTGTATTGAATGCCATCTTTCATGTTGGGGCCCCTTGACTGCAGAAGCCCTGAGGACTGTGCCTCACGGGCCTCATAGCTAATATGGCACTGGAAATAGGAATGCAATATGGAAAACTTATGACTGACTCAAGATTTTACAAGTCTCCAAAATGAAAAATCAGTTTCAGGGCTGTTGCCAGTTCAGTTCGTTGAGTCATTCATTCATTCATTCATTCATTCATTCATTCATTCATTCATCCATTTATTCATTCATTCATTCATTCATTCATTCATTCATCTATTTATTCGGGAAACAAACATACACAAAAAAACCTCACGAATAAACAAGACAAAAAAAAGCAAACACATGAATAGAAATACAATCAAAATTATATCTCACTTAAGAAGTGTAACTTGCATTTCCTTTTGAAAACATAGAAAGGTTTTACTTTTAAATTTTGATCTAAAGATTCCCAAATCTTAACTCCTATACAAGCAAAAGATTTTTGTGCAGTTGCCAATCTTTTTCTGGGAACTATATATTCTTGAGATGTTTTCTGTCTAGTATTATATGAATGTATATTGTCCAACTTTGTGACTAAATAGTTAAAAACAGATGGTAAAAGCCATGCTTGAATAGATGCATCAGTTTTGCTATTTGTAACTTACAAATGTCATTAATATTTAAAATTTTGAGTTGTGCACACAGTTTTTCAGCATTTGATCTATATGAACTAAATGTAATCAATCTTATAATTTTATTCTGTATTGTTTTTATTGTTTTAAGTAAATATGTTGATGCTGATCCCCAACTACTTATTGCATACTGAAGATGAGAGAAGACTAGACTATAATATACCGTTATTAAAGAATTGATTGGAAGGTAATGTCTAAGTCTTAAAAGAGCTCCACTGGCTTTGGATATTTGTTTTTTCACTTAGCTATGTGCGAGCTCCAAGATAGCTTGTTGTCCAGTTCTACTCCCAAGTATTTGACATTGTTAACTTTGGATATAATATGATTATTAATGATCATGTCAAAGTCCAGAGGTATTTTTTGTTTTGTAATCAGCATATAATGAGTTTTATTGTAATTTAGAGATAGTTTATTATGTTTCAACCAGTTGTCAATATTATTTAGTTCCTCGTTAGCCTTTTTTAAGACCAATGACTGATTTTGCTGAAATAGAAAGAACTGTATCATCTGCAAATAAAGTTGTTTTAAATTTTGAGACATTTGTAATATCTTCGTTTACATAGAGTAAGAAAAGCAAAGGCCCTAGATTTGAGCCTTGTGGTACACCACGTGTTGCACTAGCTTTTTGTGACTGAATATCCTCAATACTCACAAAATGTGTTCGATTAGCTAAGTAGTTTTCAAATAACTTCAATGGCAATCCTCTGATACCAATTTGTTTTTCTAGCTTTTCTAAAACTTTTTTATGGTTCACAGTATCAAATGCTTTGGAGAGATCTAAAAATATTGAAAAAGTTACTAATCCCTGATCTAAATTATGGAGATAATATTTGAGTTTTCTTTTTAAATTATGGAGATACTAGTTGAGTTTTCTTTTAGCTGAGTCCTCACTTTGTCTGCATCGTAGTTTTACAACATAAAGATGAGTGGAAGAGTTTCTTGACTGAACTAATCTCCTGATTGAACCATAATGCAGCGTGTAAAAGCCTATAGATGTATATGTTAAAAAATAAATTGCCGCTATGTGACAAAAATAAACCTGCCCGACTAGCTCGAAGAATTATGACCTAACTCTGCAATTGTGCAACTCCTCACTCCATATACATGGACAACGCAGAGGAGTATTGAATTACTGCTCGGGGCGCAACGAGGATAGATGGCGCCCGGGGCAAGAAGCAAGTTTGGCGCCCCCATGTTCTAACCTGAGGTCTTTCGGAAGCAAATGTGCTGCATTGAAGTACTTATGACATTGTCAGCGCTTTTCGGCGCCCGGGGAATTGTGCCCCTTGCCTCCCCGTCGTTGCGCCCCTGGTTACTGCGCGCAGCGACGCGCCCGAACAAACCATGGTACTCAGTTCCAACCAGAGACATACGGGAAGCTTTGGCCTTAGGGGTGGAAAATTTTTCAATTCGCTCGAATTTTTGAGCCACTGTGAGGAAAACGAATAGGAAAGCTTTTCAGGGCGAGATTCTGCTTAAGCAACTTTTCCAAACATATAGGGAAGTTTTTCCTGAAATTTCTTTTTAGGCATGCATAATACAAATTTGAGGAGAAAAGCAATATTCTGGTGAAAACATTAACTTTTTTACTGGTGACTGTGGTGTTGGCGAAGGTTCGTGTTTTTTTAAATTGGTGATAGGCTGCTTCTCATCTGTGTTTTCTGGCCTGTCTGAAATGAAGCAGATCCATCGCCAGATCAACAGCATTGGTGATGGCTTTGAGCTTGTTCGGGGGTTTCCAGTGCCGGATTAACAATAGTAGTAAATGTAGCAGTTGCTACGAGCCCCGCGCTTTTGGGGGCACCAGGCCCGTCGCCAGGATGTAGCAGCAGGGGGGGCCAAAAACCAGAAGGAAGAGCCAAAAACCAGAAGGGGGGGCACATTTTTAAAATACAGTATTGGATGTATGCAGCAACCGGTGGGCCAAACGTGAAATGGGAGGCACCGATTTCAAATGGGGGGGCCGGACACCACTGCCCCCCCCGCTGGCGACGACCCTGGGGAGCACCGCGGTCTTCTGTACTATGTCTTATTTATTACATTATGTATAAGATTTTTTCAGTCTAAGAAGTCAGTATTTTGCTAAATTTGCCACAAGTAGTAAGCGTAACAAAAGGCATAAGATTGCGTTCAGAAGTATTGCCATTTTAGCTGATTTGCTGCTAAATCTCGCAGGATTTTCTCACTATAGCTGTAAATTTTTCAACCAAGCAGTGAGCTGATATTCAGGCCTGATTGTACCAACCGTTTGGAAGGTTTACCAGATGACAAATTCCTGACCAAAAGCCTGTTTCAACAGATTTTCAAGATGAAAACTTTTGCAACTCCTTCATGAAACAATATATTTCTCTTCTTTATGACGTTTTTAATAGGGTAACACCAGGACAAAGCACAAACAGCTGCCTGCAATTACTTGGAATTTTTATTATGATGCAAAGAAGCTGCTTCAAGCAGATAATTGTATCATAATAACAGGTAACTAGATGGCTTGGTGAAGCCCAAAGGATTTGCTTGTGTGCTTAGTAAGCACGTCAGGTTAAAAGACAACTTTGGTAGAATACGCTTTTATCCCACGGCACGATATCTCCAAATGGTTCGGTTACACTAGTAATCAACGATGTCTGGTAAAAAACTTCCTGGTAAACCAAAGCCGTCAAAGGTTTTGACACATATGGTTGCAACATTCGAAACTTGTCTCAGTGCCTATTTCCTATCCTGCTGATTCAAGATAAGCCTTTTGCGAAGTTTGCGATAATGCAATCATAACGAAACAATGGGAGCTTAAAAGGCATAACTGGTAGCAAAAGCACTCAGATAAGAAGACTAAATAACTTTTTGCATGCCCCCTAATGTAACACAAAGTTTTAAGTTACAAAGACCAGACTTAGAAAATTGTAGGGCCGAAGCTATGCTCAGATTGTTTATCGCTGAGCATTGTTTTACTGCAGTGGTTCTTAAACTGGGTTCCATCGAACCCCTGCGGTTCGACGGAGCCGTTTCAGGGGTTCGACGAAAGTCATCTGATTTCAGTAATCCATTTTTACTTTGTGTTGTATTGGGCAAAATGGGGTTCGACAAAAGTTTGGGAAACTACGTAAGGGTTCGGCGTGTTTGTAGAGTTTAAGAACCACTGTTCTACCGTGTAAAAACATGCAACCATTTGAAAGAAATCGTCAAGAACCGTGTGTCATACGAAAACGAGGTAAGCTGCAGCTACGTTTCTCAAAATATGGAATGAAAGAAAGTGGCGAAGAGCGGCATTTTCAGCCGTGCTCATTGAGAGCGAGTGCAAGACGAAAAATTAATGTATTGTTTAACTTTATAGGTTTCCTTTAATCTGTTTTTTTAGGCGTTTTAGGGACCCGATTCGGGTCCCTACAGGTCCATACCGGGAAATCGGGTCCCTACAGGTCAAGAATCAGAGAAAATCGGGTCCCTACAGGTCCATACCGGGTAAGTAACATTTTCCTTAAAAAAACTACTTTAATCATCGTAAAAATAACACACTTTTTACCAGAATTTCACAGCTTTTAGCAGAAACTTTGTGAAAAGACTGTTAGAAGAATCTACCAATATTTTGACACCATTTAGCAGATTTAGGTCACAACCACCTGGCATCATTGGCGGTCAGCAAGATACTCTCAGACCGTCATGTCACGATGCGAACTGGAGAGAGCATACAGAGACTAAAGCTAGTAACACGGATGCCTTGCCCACACACTTTATGATTTAGCAGGTGTTGAAGTGTTTTTTTAACTTAGGGCCCCGCGCTCCTGAAACGCTACAGTCCCCGCGCTACCTGAATCCGGCACTGGGGGTTTCGTAACAGTATACAATGAATTGAAAAATGACTTCATGGGGAGACCAGAGCTTGACTTTGGAGGTATTGATTGTGAATTGGGGGCTCAGCCCGGTTGCTTCCACTTCTGTTGAACACAGTGTCACAACTTTTTTTAATAACCTGGTCTAGTGGGATTGATGTTTTTTCTTCACATCAGCAATCCAATGTCGATAAATGTGAAACGGTATTAAACACTTGATTGAAAATCCACCTTTATAAGTGGCGTTAAATGTATTTTAGGGCAATATGCTTCAAGGCCCTGTGTAGCGTCTTCACGCTGTAATGAAAATTCGGCCTGGCTCTTTGAACGCGCAGCCTTCGACTACCCACTCTCGCTGTATACAACCGTTAGTTTATTAAAGCACACGCTGACAGCGCATACTTAAAGCGAGTTCAAGCATAGGAGCCCAGCGTACGGTTTGAAGCTATTCGTACTGGGACAGGTTCGCCAAAAATGAGAATGACACAACAACTGAAACCTGAAATGGCCGTTACCGAGCACGTCAAATTGATCCACATGCCACGAGACAAGTAATGAGCACTTGAAGGGATTTCGCGATGTTACACAACCCGCCACAATGGGCGAATTAAACAATGAGGACATTAATAACATAAACAAATAACATCACGCATTCCATAACCACTTCACACCGCGCATTCAAGCATTGCTACATCATTTGCGTAAACACGAAAAAAGAAACATGTACTATTGATGCACGCAAACTATACCGTCGCCACATTACTGCGACGCACATCAAAAAACACAACGGGCAACTTATATTGCTGGCAGTCCCGAAAGCACGAACAGTCGGTCACTGCGAACCTCTTTCGCCACGGTGCACCACTGACAACCTGGAGATCGATCGAAGCAGTTGACCTGTAGAAGTTTTTACCGTCGCCTGATGCACAAGTCCATATCGGTCGGCGAGTACACCGTTGATGCGACCTAAGAAGCCACGATTTCTTGGCTGACTCTCGCCAACCAGAAGCACCATATCACCTTCAAATTGTTTCGACACGCAGTCCGCTTCTAACGCGGTCGAATGGTATACAAGCGTTCGCGTCGCCGTCGTCGCAAAAATTGATATGTTGCGTACTGTATCCGGACCGACCGACGTCTTCCATAGCAGTCTTCTTTCGAAAGCACTCCGGGTGGCAACTGTGCACAGCCCTTCGCTGCATACGCTCGTGCAGAAGCATCACTGAAGTGATGGAGCTGACATCGACAGGCTGTGAAGTCCTGCCCAGGTTTCACGCCTCTAGAGATACGAACGTCGTGCAGTCGTTCGAACTCATATTTACTCATTTTTTCCAGACCGTCTTTTCATCTTCAGGTACAGGTTCATCCTAAGATGCAACACGTCTGCAAAGTTCATGCATAAACACATTCGCGGTTATCATCACATGAGAAAAATCTAAAGAATCGTACAAGGAGCAAATCGTTGAAAGTGCAGTCCTTCTCGTGACATTACCGTTCTCCTCAACACTAAATCCAAAGGCGTCTCTGTCTACGTTCCAATACACACCAAGTACATGTACCCCTTCGCATAGGCAAATGTACCCCTTGGGGTACATATACCCCAGGTTGGGAACCCCTGCTCTTCAGTATCTGCACAAACATTACGTCATGCGCTGTGGCCTTGTGTGGCGTTTATTCTTAGGCTTATGGATTCTTTAATCTGATTTTTTAAAATGTGTTCCAGCATTTGATGTAAGTAGGAGATAAAATATGTATTGTACAATGAAGAGAACAAGATTTCTGTACTTCTTGGTTTGTCTTAAGATCTTCACCGTACATGCTGATAGCAACTTGTAAGTAGCGCATTTGAGGTTCCTAAATAAATGCATGCACTCTGAAAAGTAGGAAAAGAAAATGCTTGAAGTACAGATGAGGCTTTCAGATGAAACTTTTGGTTTACTCATTCATACATTTTTTAAGTTCTGTCTATTGCAGCAGTGACCAATCTTGTTTGATGTCAGCCACATTACATGAAACTCAGATTTTTGGGAGCTGCAATGGACAAATTTTTTTTTCAATTTCCAGCTAGAACAACACCAATTCAAAAAACATGTCGGAGGTCTAGTCACGATGCATTGACAACGGTAGTTATAAAAGTGGTGAAGGTACCTTGTAGCCTGTCAGCTGACATTTTTATTTCCCGTAAGTTTGTAAATACCCATTACCGACGACTTTCATGCGTATATTCGTTATCAGTGCATTGTAAAAAGTCTGCCGATCTGTTTTTTTCCGAATTGGTGTTGTTGTCCAATTTGACCAAATCATTCTGCCAAATTTGTCTGATCATATCACTTCAACATTGCTTAATTTGAGCAATGTTGATCTCTTGCACGAAGTGTACAATTTAAATTAAGGTGTGGCTGGATATGCCACATCATTTCAAAAATTATAAGATCAACGTGAATCAACAAGTTTATTGAAAATTGTTATCGATTTTTGTATTTATATCTGTTGACGCACACTGTTCCTTAAACTTGTCTATTATTAAGAAATGATAAAATTAATTAGTGGTGTGCAATGTGTTTATTTCTATAATACATTAACAACTTACGAGCAGTGATTCATTACATTGACCATTGCAACATGGTAACAATAGTTGCAAGAGGGTGACGTGGATGAAGAGTCTGAAATGGCTGAAGAATCAAATGAATTCACTGATGATTTTGGAAAAATGGATGTTGATCCATTGCGTTTAAGTCGTGTTTAGATATTGGTGATGGAACCACTGCCTGGATCATTGATGGTGCAATAAACATGGATGATGCGCAGAATTTCACTTCACTGTATTCTGTTATCAACCCATGTATGCAAATTGTGAGTAATAGTGTTCTGCATCATAGATTTTTGAATTTGACTTGAAGGATTGTTTCTTTCATAGTTGCTCTTCTGTAAGTTGCAGCAGCTTTTTCTGTTCTGTTCTTTATTGTCTGTTTTTTGTAATGCCAAAATAGTTGTAAATGGCACATAGACAAAAACTCAATTTCGTTTTATTACTGTTTATTCATTTTAAACAAATGCAGTCTTGTATTGGATGATCATAATTTCAAAGTACAGATACTATGTAAAATGTCACTGATACTTTGATCCTATTCTTTTTCAAATGTTGTTTTAGCTTGCGCTGGGGGAGTTATGGTTACTTTTTTAGTGAATTCTGCTTTGGTGACAAGTCAACACCAACACCGCATGTGATTCAGGCGCGTAGCCAGAAGTTTGAATAGGGAGGAAAGCAACAGCCGAGTCTCAACATTTAAATATTTAACGTTCCATGTTTTTTTGAAGCATCGTCCATAAAACGTGGATTTGTGTGGCGTTTTTTCCTGAATAACTGTGTTCAGATTTAAGCCGGTAACAAAAAGCATGCTTTCGTTGAATTGATGCTTTCGCATGCTTGCTTTCGCATGCTTTCGACAAGTTTTAAAAGTTTGTTTTTAGTGAAATTACAAGCTTCAACAGTATTTTGTCATAGCCAGTAGCCACCATTTGTCGTAAAACTTTCTTACATATGTACTTGTGAAAATCTCGATGCTATAAGTGCAAAATCTGCACTGTGTTTTGTGCAGCCAATAGCACAGTTTTGCAAGAAATCATCATGGCCGCCATTACGATGGCGCTTTTTATATTTACACGTATCTGATGTACACCAGCATCCGTTCAATCGAAGCAGAGTAGCGACTTTGCTCTAAGACACCGACTTCCGAAGTAGACCTACAAAACTTGCGCGCATCTAAGACGTGGATCCTTTTGTCGTCCAGTTCTTGAGGGACTAATTGACCCATGCAGCTAATAAACGTATGCACTGGAGCAGTGTTTCCCAGTCTTTTTTGGCTAGCGCCCCCTTTTCTGACAAACAAATTTCTATCGCCCTCTACCATGCCAAGGACCAGGGGCTGATCCGGGGGTGGGGGCGATTGGGGCGATCGCCCCCCCTAAAACCTACGAAAGTATGCTTATTCACCATAATTTTTTACAATTCAGAAAAAAACATTCGCGATATAATCCCATTCTGTCGTCCATTGGTTTGGGACAGCAATGCTGTGAAGTATATTTCATCTCTCATACAGTAGTGAACCCGTAATGAGGCTAGAATGCCAAATATTACTGAAATCGCCCCCACTAAACTTACTGGCTGGATCCGCCCCTGCCTAGCACACATATCCACACAATTTTATCGTATTGCATATTTGGTATGTTTGAAAACGATGAAAACAAGAATGAGCGCAAAGATGCATTTCACTATAAAACTTAATTTAGCAAATAACTCATTTGGCAGTTGGACACTGTTAGAGTTCATGATATGAAAACTGTTTGAGTTCATGACGGGCTCGATTTCGTTTGAACTGCATTAAACTTGGACAAGAAGGTGGAGATTGCTGATTTGGCTTTAATGAGGTTAACATCATTCCCCTGCAATTGCAAATTAACTTCATTGAACTTCGTGAAGACATCTGTGGACTGTGACAGCCGAGATATTGCATCTCTGACACCCTTTGACAGTCACCTTCTGTGTGCAGCAACAGGCGTACAAACCTCTTCATCATTATCCGAGTGCACCACATTGCCTAAACTTAGCAGTACCCTTCTAAACCCTTTGGTATCCTTTGATTAATCCATTAATACTCTACCACATTTTTAGTAAATTTTGAGTTCGGAGCAGTGCAGGATTGAATTTAATTTGCAGATTTTAAAAGTATTTGAACTTAACCGTGACACTTGCAGTCGTCCTCTGGCTCTGCCATCTCTCTCTCGCTGGATGTCCTTGGCGCTGCTCAAGCTAAAGTGCGTTCTGAAACACACTTCTGTTTTCCGGAATCTTTTCGATTCCCTTTAGGTAACTTATTCTTGTTGGCACCTAACCCTATCTGTAGAACATACAACTTGCCTTTCTGCTTTCGAATTAAACTCGTACAAGGTTATTATTATATTCGTGATCATTAAACCACTCCATCCAAAATTAGCTCACGCTTTTGGTTACAGGCTTAGTCTACAAGCGTACATTCTCACACCTGACCGGTGATAGCCACTGTAACAAAACGGGCATTGTTATGTAGCAGTTTACCATACCAAGAAGTACAGCTGACGAAAATTCCAATCATAATCATTTCATTATAGAGGAGGACAGTTTTACTGTGCAGCTTACCTTTAGTGATGCAAACATCAATTTATCTCCTAGCATTTCACCTCTGCTTTGTTTCCAAAACACTAAGTTTTTGTTTACAAATTACATGCATACATGTTTGTTGATCATACCATTTTTTATGACATTTGGTCACTCAAAATTAGTAAGACAACAGAAATGTAATTATTAACTGGGTCTCCTATCGCCCCCCAACCGCCAATTTCTGCCTCACCGCCCTCCTGGAGTTTCTCACAGCCCACTTTGGGAACCACTGCATTAGAGTCTCTCAAAGCGTTTGAAAAATGTATGGACTTTCTGTCATTAAACGCTATGAAATGCTACTGCGGCAGCGTTTTTGTACATTAGATAACTTGCACTACGTTTGCTTTCCAAAACCGATTTGGCGTTTATTTAGTGTTACCAATACATTTTACAAATATGATAAAGACATAATCGTAAGTTAGGGAAAATTACACTTGTCCTCTAAACGAACTTGCTTATGTCTGACCCACTCTCTACACAAAGCGTGAAAACGGTTGTGTATTTGCGAAAAAAATCCACAATGGGTTATCACCATGACTCTGCAGTAAAGTCATGACATAAAGTCATCACCATGACTCTGCAGTAAAGTCATGACATATGACTCTGCAGTAAAGTCATGACAGTAAAGTCATGACTA
>Ga0210059_1008227_pt1 | contig 16496 bp, 12 predicted proteins | sample Ectturendosymbi2_FD_188042 | JGI IMG/M metagenome (GOLD analysis project Ga0210059, IMG submission 188042) | Ecteinascidia turbinata endosymbiont from Florida, USA - Sample 2 (SPAdes) (version 2) | ecosystem: Host-associated > Tunicates > Ascidians > Unclassified | place: Key West, Florida...
TACTGAGCAGTCAATTGGTAAAAATGACTGCAGAAGATATTTACAAAACAGATTTACTGCCAGTTTCAGCACAAAGGTTTCCTGACCAATAAATGCTGGTTTATTAAATATGACTATGAAAATGGTGTAAAATGTCCTGTTCCATTGAATCTGTTCTGAGCACTTATCAAAAACTAAAATGTCCATTTCAGGTTAGCCGTTTAGCGTGATTTTCTATTGTTATTTTCACATCTTACACCCCTTTACAAAAGATAAGCGTGTTATATGCCCCAACCTTCCTGGGTTTTTACGAACTTAGTTTTATGACAGCTGGTGGCAACCCTGTTTAGCTTTGTTTTCTGCTTTTTAGAAATCAAGTTTGCTCTTTTCAATTTGGCAAGCAAGTATAGAAGAACAAAAAATATATTGAATTACAATAGTTTCCCCGTCAGACTAATCCAAAACTTGCATGCTAGCAGAGTTCGATGTGAATTGTCGTTTTTCAACTATTGATTTGTGGAGATATTTCTTAGCAATAAAAAAATAGAAAAACATGAAAATGCATCGCCTTACGGTTGACCTCAAACACTTATATTGCTTACAGCAATAAACAGAAACATGAAGAGACTTTAATAGTCAAAACCTCTTGAAGCGTATTCACGTATTTCTTCAGGATTTTTAAACACAAGTGTTTGAGGTAAAGCAGTAGACAGTGCATCAGTTGTAAGCTAGGTAACTTTATCGTCATAACCAAAAACAGACGCTAATGAATTACGTGGAAAATGACATTTTTAGCATGTGAAATACACGTTTCCAAAAACTTTATAGAAAGATCAGAAGGGCTATAAAAAGAACTCAAATTGACTAAGGAAAAAACATTTGAGTTTGGTAGTTTTAATGTTTTCAGAAATTGTTTCGGATTTAATTGTAAAATCGTGGTCAAAGTAAAGTAACAAAACAGAGAGCTTTTAGCTTTGTGTGAAGAACAACAGCTGGCACCAATTTTGCTGGAAAAGACTGACAGACCGAAGCATCTGAGTAAGTTTTTGTCACCTTGCGTTTTTGTGAAGGTGAGCTCAACGATGATGAAAAAAGCGAAGAACTGCTGTCGCTGTCCACGCCGCTGCGGAAAAAAAGATTTGAGTAGAATCTTTCACATTTTAAACCTGCGCAGAAAGTGCTGGAGTTTACAATGAGGGTGTGTTTATTTTGTCAAAAATTTTTTCAAGCAGTGACTTCATTTAATCTAACTAAACATAAATACGCAAAACATGTTAACAGACTTTTTCAAAGAAGTGTTTTATAGCAGTAGTTCTCAACCTTTCTTCTCTTGTGGCCCATTTTCAGCGTTAAAAGAAATCTTAGGCACACACAACCTTTAATAAAAATTTTGATTAATATAAACAATACAGTAAAAGTGTCAATGACTAAACTAATCCTTGACTAAACTAAATCCTGTATTCTCTTGAACTTCAAGGTCATGATTTCATAAATTTACATTAGCAGATAAAGTATAGAATTTCAGCCATACATTTTCCTTGGGGCCCACTGTAGGCCCATTGAAAACTCCAGGCCCATTTCAAAAATCCACAAGGCCACTTGTGTGCCTGAGGGCCCACGTTGAGAAACACTGTTTTACAGTGAATTTCACGGAATTCATGTGAAGCATAGACAAAAGCCGCTTGATTACTTTTGTGCAAGGACTTAAGTGCTTAGTCTGCTTAGTCAGGCTAATTTGAGGCTCGCATTGCTTGCACTGACCTTCTTACCACTTGCCCTTTTTACGCTTTTTATTGGAATTCCTATGTTACTCCCCTTTACGTCATGTGAGGCATGGATTTCGTGGAGCTGCTCTTGGCGTGACCTATTGCAGGATGTGGCAAGTCGATGAAGTGAGGGCTCGAGAGCAGAGATGAGCACGGATCAGGACTGGATCGGACTGGATCAGGACTGACGCCAATTTTGGCAGGATCAGGACTGGATTGGACTGCAACTTTTTTTTAATTGGCGGATCAGGACTGGATCGGACTGAGCAAATTTATGTTGTTTTAATGTGATTATTCTGAACATATCAAAACTTTTAGTTGTGATCCGGTTTCACAGAATTGCTAATTGGTCGTGTATATACAAAACTTCAAACAGGCTGGTAGTGTATATTTTGCCATCAATATCAAAAGCTCTGCTGGGAATACTTTGGAATTCGAATTGTATCCACCGTTATCCACACATAACGTTGATTCTAGTAGCAACGTAAACATAGTTGAGTGGTTAGTGTCTATGCCTGCTGTGCGAGTATTCGTTGGTTCTTCTCTCACCATTTCGTTTGGCTTAGCTAATAGAGATTCCACCTTTGATATGAGTTCTTTCTAGGTTCTTTTTCAATAGGTTTAGGTTTAGGGTTTACGTTTAGGATGTGTGTTTAAGTTTCGGTTTAGAGCTTACATTTAGGGTTTAGGTTTAGGGATTAGGTTTTGAGTTTAGCTTTTAGGTTCAGCTTTTACGTTTAGGTTTTGAGTTTAGGTTTACCTTGCGATTAGGTTTAGGTTTAAGTTTTGGGTTTGGTTTTGGGTTTCGGTTTTGGGTTTAGTTTTGGGTTTAGGTTTCGGGTTTGGGTTTAGGTTTTGGGTGTAGGTTTTTCTTTTATGTTTAGGATTTTAGGTCATATTACAAGGAACTTACGCTAATCCAAGTGTATTGTCCTTGTCACTTGACCAATTTAACCAATTGGATTCTTGTAATGGCAAAATAACTCCAGCAGTGCCTTTGCCTTTGATGCCAAATAGGCACTTGTCAAATTTGGAAATGCCAAAAGGCTGTGCCTATTTTACCTCATGAGGCAAAAGCACTGCTGGAACTATTTTGCCTTCCCCTCTTGACTTGAGGCAAAATAGCTAGCTCCAGTAGTTATTTTGCCTCATGAGGCAAAATACATGATTTTACATTGGCGGATCAGGACTGGATCGGACTGATGATTTTCAAAAATGTTGCGGATCAGGTCTGGATCGGATTCAATATTTGCGAATCAGGATTGGACTCGGACTGAAAAATTTGTCAGTCCGCTCATCTCTGCTCGAGAGCTGCCTTGCATGTAATCGTCGATAATCGATCACTAATCGTAAGGTATTATAAGGCGGTGGTGTGAGCTCATAGCAGGCCGGCAGGCCTACTGTAAAGCTGATGTTACTTGTTTGCTTTTTAAGCTACAGTGCATCATTGTAGGTGGACACTTCAAACCCTTTGATCTCAATTCAGCGTTGTCGGCTTAACTTATCTTTATTCATTCCATTCAACGTTTCAACTCAAGACATCGTTGGTAACTGAGTTCACTGTATTATTTAATTTCGTCTGCGTAACTCATCGCATCGTTGAAACTCATCGCATATTCATCCGAACTCGTTTTCAACGCAATTCGTCTTTGATTCACTGTGCAAATAAACCTGAATTTTTGGTATGTGCAGTTTTCCCGTAACCCACTGCCACAAAAGGACCAGAGAAATTTAAACCTGCTGCAATTTAGCAGGTGATGTAACCAAGTTAGTGGCGTTGTCGTCTACACTTTGTTTTATTGCTGTTGTGTTGATCTACAGCAGGCAATTTCGAGTGGAAAGTTATCTGAATGAAATAAAACTCGCATTTATCAACTAGTTTTACTTTTGACTTTAGTTTTTTCATGTGATGCCATATTGTTTGATACCTTCTTAGTTGCTTGGATACAAATTAACTCATAAGTTTATTTCTTCATTTAAAAGTGAGCTTTCTCAAAGTGAGTTATTTCTGAACTCGTACATTTTTTATTTGTAGCCGTTTTTGTCTATTTTCCACGTATGTTCTATTTCAGTCGATCGCTTTCAGAAAAATATTGGTTTGAGATGTGCCATGCAAATTATGGCTGCATTTGAGACTACTGATTCAACTTACAAAGTAGCTTGAGCTACAGAAGAGAATTTTCATATCTTCAGCTTAAAACTGCATTCAGCATACTTGCTGTGTGTGAGAGGCATTCATTTAGAAGTCCAGTTAAAGCAAAAAATAACGAACTATAAAGTTAAGACCCAGGTTTTAACAACATTTTCTAATCAGAATCGCACTACTGATTAAATCACGCTGTTTCTGGCATTGAGTCAACGCAATCCATTCCCTCTGATTGCAAAACCTAAACACAACCTATTTTCAAATAATGCATTGGAGTCATTGCCGTTGTTTTTTAAAAAAGGATAATCCCTTCCTTCAAAAAATTTTAGTTTTGACAAATAGAAACAAGTCTGCTTTTGAGAAGGAAACAGTTTTGAGTCATTGAATAAAGGATTTTTGCATCGACTTTGATTTACAATCAATTACTCAACCGTCACACCTTTGTCCATTTTCTAAACTGTGATTTCTCTTTAAGGGTGATTTCGACTCAGACGTTGAAATTAGCGGATGCGTCATTCCCTGCGAATCGCAGTTGAACAAGTCTGAGATCGAATTGCCTGCAATTCGTTTCAATTTTTTCTCAACTTTGAAATACACGTTGTGAACACGTGTATTAAAACCTTTTATCGATTCCACTCGCCTTTGCATTTTGTGGATTGCTGTATAACATCAACGTTCCTTTAAAAAGGATGTAGACGCGATTTTAGTTATGAGAACGGCTTTACTTTGTTTGTTTCATTCAGTAGTTCACACGTTCAAATCAAATTTGGTGAAAAATTTAAACACTCGCTTATCAGTCTTTTTAATTCTTGTAATTCTTTAAGGACGTAGATGAATCGATTCTTGATCTCAACAGTTACAAGCGGATGCAGTTCCTTAGGCTTGAGAAGTTTGGTTATCAGAACGAGCGTAGCCTACCAAAGGTTTTGGAGAGAAGTTTGCTTGAGATGGTTCCGCTCCTTAGACTGTAGCAACGTATACTAAAACAGTTTATTGGATATAACTGGCGAAGTTCAAAATGTCTTGAAAGAAATGTGCTAAATGTGGGTTTAAGCTCCTTAATGCTTTGTACTCTGCTTACATCAATATTCTCAGAACGTTTGAACCGATTTCAACGATTGTTTTATTAACTGTCCATTAATTAAGGGTGGGTTTCATGCTGCAGAAGCTTACTATAGAGAAAACAAAAATTTGCTTTTCGCTGCGAGTTTAGCACAGAGCGTTTGCAGCTGAACTCTCTGTGATTTATTACCCCTCAGTTGACGCGCCGTAAACCACGCACGCAATGACATTTTTCAATTGCTTTGCGTGTCGCCTTGACCCCGCCGTTAAATTATTCACAGCGGAGAGGCGTCTGCGCGACAGGCTGCTGTCAGAAAAGTGGTTATCGGAAAGTTTTTGCTTGTTGCCGTGTCGGTTTTCTGCGCTGACAACAGAATCATGGAACGAAGACCTTGCGCTTGTAGTAATGCCTGTTGTATGTTCAGGAGCTCAATGCCATTGTATTAGTTACTGCATCTGTCTGAATTAAAAAAGGCTTAGGCTAGTGTTGCGCCCATTTTGGGTCTGGGCTCTGAAGGCGAACTATAATCAGGGAGAAATGGCCAAAGTGTTTTGAATGTCTGGCCAAAGTGTTTTCAGGGGCATCGACTCGATAACCTTCCGGTTCCTGCAATGCCCTGGCGTCCCTGCACTAATTTGTGTTTTTTCTTGCTGAATATTAATTATCGCCAAATAAAATCAACTCAACTCAACTCTGAGAAGCGGTTTTGATTGTCTTATCTAAGTTATCAGCACGGGTGTCATCTGCAAAGAAAAATAGAACTTCCTCCATGGTTATACTATTGGACTACGTGCTGTAAACGCGTTAAGCATGCTGCTACCCTAGATCAATGGTTATTAACTTTTTTCTACCATATCAGGTGGGAAAATAGTAGCTGATAACGGAACCACTGTCCAACCAACTAGTAGCATTTCTAATTTAAATGGAATTGAAAACGCAGGCTTCACTGCCGTACAGTTTGGAAACCACTTTTGTTTTTTTTGGAAACATTTGTTTTGACTAATGGCCTCGGTGTTGGGCAACAAAAATTTACTTTCTTAGTCTTAGCCTCAGCGATTTCATTTTGATTTATGTCCTGCGATTTTTATATACATATCCTGTACGTTCCCTATATGACTATAACAATAGGTGAAAGAAATGCAAATGCTACCTCAAGCAATTTCGGTGCGATACGATCGAAAAATGGGCTCTGTGATGTTATTGGAATTTGTGATGTTTGGTGGATTTTAATTTCGGGCCAAACTGTGCTCGGCATCTTTGAAGAATATCAGGAGTGGTTGAAAAATCATCTGTCCTAGGTCCAACGTTTTCTGGTTAGATGGTCTTCAACTGACTGAAAAACTCGTTCAGTCTACATTTCATGGAATTTTTATATCCATTCCTTATTTAAACTTTGTAAAAGTCATCGCAAGTTTGGACAGCCACAAACAAATTGTTTTTGTTAGCCCTCGCACTTTTTTGCTATTTATAGTACAGTAAGTCACGCAAATATTATTATTTTTATGGATTGCAAATCTGCTTACTCAACCTCAACACGGTTTAATAAAAAATAGAGCTACGCTGGGGATAAGGAATCTTCTCGATTTGTTTATTTCAGAAAGTAACCAACTAGCAGTCCCCAAACATTTCATTAATTCGAAAATAGTGACACTGGTTTTACATTTAACGTCAAAAGTGTGAAAATCGTCAAGAGTTCTTGTCTGAATGGAAAGTATCACACAGTAAAACCGCATAAAAGAAAGAAACTTTACAATTTCATAAATAAAAAAGTTAATAACTTCATAAAGCTCAGCAGAAGAAAACTCAGCCAGAAGATGGAGATAGCAATCACTGCGTATTTTAAAAAATAGTGCAGAGTTAATTGGAATTTACAACGTTGAATCAAAGTTCAATAAGAAAGTTTTTTATGGCAACCAAAACCAGCGATCATAATTTTTATACACAAAACTATAATCCACACTGAGGAATGAAGGTTTCTTTCACAAGTAGCGATATGAGAGAGAATGCATCTCTCAATGAACTATTGCTTGCCAAGAGCACCGTGGGTGGTTTTCAATGGGCCACACCCTAGCTGAAGAGTCAGCCAAAAGATAAGATCGACAACTTCTGAATCACTTGATGCTTTAAATTATTTAAGTTTGCTATATCACTACGATATCAAGTCAACGCAATAGGCTCGTCGCTACGGGAGGAGAGGTTTGGACGGCTAAGACACCAAAATAAAAGTCCAAGACTTTCGTTTTACACAATACTAATGGGATTATTAACTGTTGTTGAGTTAATAGGTTCTGGTTAATTTTGATCTGGCTCTCAATTCCAACCTTGCCCAGACGATCGAAAGAAAACCACTTGAACCACGTGCAGTGAAAAAGTTGGAAAAACAGCTCTAAATAGTGTATCAGGAATCATTGCCGGAAAACGTTCTTGAACTGCTGTGGGCGACCGTCAACGAATTGCTGTCTGCAGCAGCCGAAAGGCTACAATCTTATAATCCGATGCACTTTCATTGGAAGGAATAAGCCTTCTTCAATCGAAAAGAATAACTTTTCATTCAAATTTATACGTTGCTACGATCTGTGAGAAATTTGTTCAAGCTACTCAGAAAAATGTACCCGGCCGCTCGCCCATTGTCAAAACTCGGCCAATATTTTTTGTATCACATGGAAAAACAAAACGGTGGCACAATCGAAATCATCGTCGTGCAACGTTTGCATCTTTTATGGTTGACACATACATTTCTAGCAAATAGTGTCTTGTGCACGTTGCCCTTGCCAATTCCTGATGTGACAGCAATCTTTTCGTTACACTTGCACGTATTTACACCCACGCCCCATTTGACATTCAAGAGGAATATCTCTGTAGATCAATTAATATGATTTGATAGAAAAGAAAAGTTCATTCCGCTCGCTTAATCCCTCGGTTGGGGTGACGCAAGTAGTTGGCGAAAGTCCCTTTTTCGCTTACTCTGCGCCAGGGCCAAACGGCTACTTTGGTAGTGAAAGTTGCAATGTGTATTCGCAAGTCAATGCAGCAATATACGGCTAAAACGTTTCCTTGCCCCCAACCAGCACGAGATGCAAGTACCTTTTCTCGCGTCCTTGATGTATGATTTCACCGGGAAACGAAACCAGCAGTCTGCCAACTTCAGAAGCGCATCCTCTACCACTGCTCTTGGTGATACAGTAAAGTATTCACGCTTGGAATTTGTAATGTTTATTTATATGCTGATGGTTACTAAACAGAAGAGGCAGCCTAACCACACTTGCAACCGCATGCAGGGCTGCTGATATGGGCTGGTAAGTGCTATGATCAACAAACCTGTGATGCCAACAAAAGGAACAGATGATTTATTTACTGTATGGCTTCTTTGAAGCTTCTCGTTTTATATTTGTTGGGGGTGATGTTGCAGTTTTCCATTTTGTACATAAGACCAAAGACATGCGTCAAAATTGTCCTTCCAGATTTTTAAACCTTCTTCGACTTTTTTTGAAGACGTCAGACTCTGATTGAGAACTTTAAAGGCAGTTTGAAAAGAGAAGTTTTTGTGCATAGCACCACACTTATTGCGCACGCTTTTAAAAACACTCTACGTAAGAAGACACTGTGGCGACGTCTGTATGGTGGCCCACTTACGCCATGTAAAAATTTGTTACATTTTGAAAAACTCACTCTAAAAAACTTTTTGTGAAAAAAATATTTTTTAGAGTGAGTTGTTTTACTTTTGAAAAAATTATTTTAATTGACATATACTCTCAAGCTAAAAAATTTTTTCTCAAAAAAATATTCCTCTATAAGAAAAAACATTCATGACGAATTTTTTTCGTTCACTGCGCCCAACTCAGCAAAGGAAGTGTTTTCAATTGAAGTTTGCGAATAAACCATGTTTTAAATTCATTTATTGCATGTTCATTTTTTAACAGCAGTTTTTGATGTGATAAATCATCGTTAACCTTGTCTCTTCTGCGGCATGTTGCTTTGTATTCTCTCAACGAAGTCTGGTGTCTTTCATAATATTCCTTGTTTTTTCAGATTATGGATGTTGTTATGGTAAGTTGGGCGCAATAAAGACAAAATATTCGTCACGAGATTTTTCTTCTTGAAAAAAAAGTTTTACATTTTCAAAGAATTTGTCCATTAACATAAAAGTTTTTCAAAATCAAAAAAACAATTTTTTTGAACTATAATATTTTATGTGAAATAAATTTTTTGGAGTGATTTTTTTAAATTTAACAAAATTTTTACATGTAGTCAAGGGGCTACCATATGCTTGAAAGCCTTCAAGATTAGCTATGCTACAGACTTTAAATGACACTTACCGACCAAGCAGTCTCTTGGGTCTTAGTCTTTCCAGTAAAGGAGATGCAGATGGCGATGTGTTTCGACTTAACTCAGAGTCAGAATTGGAAACTCCAGCAGGATCGGTAGTTCTACTGACATGCATGTATTTAGAGGTGATCCAAGTAATCACCAAGTTGATACTTATTCACGTTACACGAGAAAATAAACGCCGGCGTTGAGTCTACCTCACTACCATTTTTGAGATTCACACATGCAAGTTGTGCGTAAACTTTCTCGTGCCTTTTTCTGATTTATTTCTATCAGGTTTGTCAGAAGAATTTACTACTGTAGACTAAGTTCAATTTCTTGAGTCGAGAAAGTGACAGACTATCCTTAAAGCGAGTGTGCCTCAAACTTCCCTTCAAAACTTAATCATAGAATCTAAACAGCATCTGAAAAATAACTACGCATCCTCAGTCCTAAAATCTTATTCAAATAGAACAGAATTCTGTTTGAATAAGATTTTAGGACTGAGCATGCGTAGTGTTACGTGAAATCGATTTCCTATTAAAAACATTTGCAAATGGATTCAACTCAGTCGCCGGGGTGGAGACTGGTTACTTGAATATAGATATGTGCAAGTTTGAATCATCGCAATGCGAAGGAGGCAGAGCCCAGTCGGCTGCTTCCTCGAAAGCTTGCAGCAAACCTAGAGCTTTTAAGTATAATATCAGCTGAAAGATTCAAGGTTTCTTGACACTTCTCTTGTGATGTACTAAGGCAAAATCAATTTACAATTTCCCCCCTTGGATTGTGATTCTTTTAACTACATCTACTTTATTGGTGAACTTGATCGCACGTGGTATGCTGCACCGCACGAAAACTGATGAAAAATTAAAATGTCCTATGCAGGTAAGCCGATCTTTTACAGCGATTAAATCTGTTAAGCGTATTGTAAATCTTGATAAAGAGTTTATTGCAAATATATTCTTCATAAAAACACTATTTTATGCAGGTCAATTTAGCCACTAGTGGATGATTTCCGGGTAGACAAAGTTTTTTTCCGTTCAAACCAGAAATCAGTACACTATAAATATCAGTCTCTACTTTATATAAACGGCTTCCTCTGAAGCTAGACTGAATTCGTTTAAGCGAAGCGGAGTTAGCTGACTGCAATCAATTTACAGATGTAATTAACAAAAACAATAAGGAAGCGTGGGACTTTGGGAGCCTGTGTAACTTGGAAAAAAACGTGCAGACCACTCTTGAAAAGCAAGGTAAAACTGCGACTTCATATTCAGCTTGGGCGCAAACAAGCAAAACCAGTGTCCAAGATGTAAAAATATTACTTTTACATTTTGGAATAGCTTCCATATTTTTTGTAAGAGAACTTGGTATAAATTTTGAAACATACACGGATTTTTTCAACTTTTACGCCACATAGTGCAACACTTCCTTTGACGCCATTGCAATGCCGCTGAAAAAACAATCTCTATAAAATTGATTGAATCCCCATTTCATATTAGCTGCTCTTCTGATACCATTTGCTGCCAGTCGATGCAGTTTACTTTTCAAAACATAAAACGATCTTGTCGCAGACTTACGTGAGTTGTGGCGAGAGAGGTATTTCCGTTAGATGGTGAGATGGCGTCCCGGCCAGGAAAAGAGACTCTTTTCTTTTTGTCGTGGGACTCTCGGAAAGTGTCGAAAATCCTGATTTCGTTTGGAGCAAATGTTGAAGAGTGAGACCAGGTTGTGTCTGTAAGTCAAGTAACATAGAGATGCTAAATGCAGAAAAGTAATAGATTCATGCATTCCTGCTTGGCAGGTCCCTTGCAATTCGCAGACTCATGGTGCTGTTCCTTTCATTTATTCCTGGTTCCTCTCTTCAGGGAAATGGGTGAAAATGATCTTTTAGTAGTCTTTTGCTAATAGTGTCTCCCCGATATTTTTGACCCACGTCAACCAAAAAGTGGCCACGCCCCTACAGTAGCCACGCCCCTCCAGTGGCCACGCCCCTACTGCTGGACAGCTTAAGTGCAACTTCGGATTAACAATAGTTAAATAGAAACCGCTGTTGCGGTACTTGGCTCTTTCTATAGTTTAAGGATTTTCTTTCATTTCGATAATTCAGCCCAACGTTCCTAGTTGGCAACAAGGAAAAAAGCGAAGTTTAAATTTTGATGTGATTCTCTGAAAAAATAAGCACAACTGTTAAATGCAAACACCGAAACTTGAAGTTTGTCAGAGTGGTGTTCGAAGATACTCACGGTCACCAAAATGCAAGTTCTGCAACTTCTGGGGCTTCACAACGCAAAAGGATTGCAATTGTGGACAATCCTGAGCATAAACTTTCGTTAGTATCTTGAAAATGTCAGTTAGACTGACGGGTAAAGCATCTGCGGTGATGAAACATAGGTTTCAGGAGTTCTGTTACCAAACAAAAGTTTGAAAAATTCTAAAGATAGTTAAAAAAGGTCGTATTTTGTTTTGGTTCTTTATTTTGCTGTTTTTTTTTGCTTTGGCAGTAAACTGAACATGTTTTTGCACGTGAAAAAATTTTATGAGTCAACTACCTTCCGAAACAAGTTCTGCACGTAATCAAAATAACCATTCAAAAATCCAGTTTTCGTCTAGATACTTAAAAGAAAACCTACCCACTGCTTTATTAAAATACACAGTATCTCATCAACAGCAACTAGAAAAAGATTACAGCATGAGATTTAACCCACGTTTTTGTAAAATGGAATACTTAAAGCATGAACTGACCAATGTGTAATGCAGCGCGCTAGACAAGGTCATTCATAATTAATATATTATAATCTACTCAAAACAGAACCCACAACGTAGCAAACGAAACTCGACGTTTTTGCAGTTTTCTGTTCTGGGGCAATTTTATGTAGGCTAGCTTGAAAAACCTGATAAAATAATAGAAACGTTTTTGAAGAAAAAGCATGAAATACTGTCAAAACAATAGCTATATTTTGAAAGATAAACTCTGACAAAGCAACAAAAGATTTTTTGAAGAAAAACGAAAGGACAATGTAAATATGGAGCCAGATTGGACAAAACCTAGAAAACAAACTAAATCTTCTGATTTCAATTTGTTCTAGGAAGCTTAGTTTTTGACGCCATCTTCTTCTTCGTTTGAAAATGCTGTCGAATCACAGGAAAAATGTGTCTCCGACAGAAAACAGCGGAATCGCGCAGTTGGACCTGGAAAGCTGAGACCAGCAGCGAAAAACACAAGCGAAGTTGATGGAAGTCCACGATTTTATCGCTCCAGGAGCTAAACTGAGGAAGTACACGAAACGAAGCCGGAGGAAGTTGAGACAAGTTCGTGGCTTTCGCAAGCCTTCCTAGCCAACAGTAGTATAAACAAAGATTTTTCCGCAACTTCGCAAGACTTCGCGATAGTCTAAACCCGCCTTAACACTCCGCTCAGCAATCATATCTAGAAGACTGCGAGCGCCGCCGTGCCCATCATCGTCCTCGTCGGGATACCGGGATCAGCAACGTACGGCACGCGTGCCACACTTGGCACGCCAAGCAATTTCCCAATGGCACGCAGAATCTCCAAGTTTTGCGTATCAATTTTTGTTATGTTTCACAAAGAAGGTGCATTGACCTTGACTTGTACAAAAATACGCACGTTGATGCTGGCACACTGGAAGGTTTGAACTCTTTAGTCGACACACAGTTAGTAAAAGGTTGCCGACATCTGGATAGGCCATCATCATGATGATTGCGCAAGTGCGTTACCGGTCGTCATTTACAATACGCAGCTAATTTGCAACTGACCAATGAAATGCATATATATCTGATCACCACGTGCTTTCAAAAGTAAAAGTTTTATTGATTCATCACTGAGGCACTGTGCTAAGCTGACGGTAGCTAAAAGGCAAATTAATTTTTAATTAGGTCCATTAACTCTTTTCGTCGCTGTAGCTTTAAGCAACGACGATGGTCGTTTCTTATCGTATCCGGTGCATCAGTGCTCGCCCATGCAGCCGACAGGCTTCGCCCTGGGATCTAGTACTTTTGAGTTGGTGAGCGGCACTGCGACATTTTCAAACAAGAAACAAACGAAGGTTTCGCGGCGCTGGTTCTATCACCTCATCAGCCAGCTAAACAAATGCAAGGTCTACAAGGTCTGGCGAGATCGTCGCGTTTCACTCACCTCATCATGTCGCCGAGTTCACATTTGAGCAAGTTGCTCAGGAAACAATAATCACTGTTGAAAACCTGATGAATGTAAAATTTCAGGGCTAAGACGACGTTCTGAAGCTTGAAGTCCGTCTTGCTAAGTGCTTGACGTAATGCTTCTCGGAAACAGTGTCGTTTAAAAATAAACGTTCATTGCAAACTGCACTTTCTGTACGCATTTTTCTAACAATCGTACGGCAAAAACGACAACCTTTGCCTGGCGCGCGTATCAGGGTAAAGCACTACTAATTAGAACATTTGCAGCATTGGTAGGCTGTAACATACAACTCAGGGGCAGGAATCACATATTATTTTTATCCGCGTGAATGAAGCACGCTTAGTTTTATCACTCATCCCTTGTAACAAAGCCTGATAAATTGGTGTATTGTAGTACTTAACGGTCAAACAGAAAACATATGCTCCACAATAACTGCCCATAGAAGTAAATAAACTTTTGCATTAAGTATATTGCATCCAATTACATTGGTGTGTTACCGTTGGTAATAATTTCGACATTTGTTCTAATTTCAAATCGCATGTCATTCTAACGACTTTGCCGAATATGCAAATTCATGTAGCTATCGATTTTCATGACGTTGGAAATTGCTAAATACATCTTCACGGGTAATTTCGGCTGCTTTATCGATTTTCATATTGCTGCCAATATTGGTTTTTAGTGTGCTGATCTGTACGATCGAAAGCCGCAGGTAGAAGTTGCAAAATGAGGTGAAAACATTTTCTCTGGAGAATGTTTCTGGTTGGTGCTTGCTTATTTCAGACTTCATCGATATAAATACATGTACTAATAAAGTATTTTACATTTGGCTAATCTTAGAGCGTACGGCCGTACGCATATGCTAAACGCCACTGCAGCTTCGTACAGCTTCCACAAGCAAATAAAACTTTCATTCATTCACTTTCATGCCTGATTTTCATCTTAGGAGGGTCGCGGGCACAGCAGCTCCAGAAGGACTCGAAATACCTCACGGTTTTTAGCAATCTTTGATAACTCGGCTGACTCTACACCAGTGATTCCCAACCCGAGTCCGCGGGCTCATTTGAGTCCTTTGACTCATTTGAGTTCGCGGAGGGCTCTGAACGAGTCCGCAAGCACTAGGGGCAAACAAATTTGTTTTAATGCACTGAAACAATAATACTTTTATCAACTTTATACAGTCGACGTTTTTGTTCGTACAGCGATTAAATGTACCTAACCAGCGTGAAAAGTTCAAAACCTATTGTTCCACATGGCATTTATATTTTTTAGGTGGTGTGGTCAGCAGCTTAACTGAAAAGTTGTTAACTAAACTGCGGTTTGCTTTTACCCTCTTAGTTTATTATGGCTAAACGAAAGCAGGAGTTTGCATATAACGACAACTCTGAAACTTAGATTTACTTCAGTCGAAGTAAACGGTGAAATCCAGCCACAGTGCGTGCTATGCTAACAAGTCCTTGCTCACGGATCTCGCAAACAAGCTAAACTGCGTCGGCATCTTGAGCAAAAATATGTAACATACATTGATGGAAACCTTGAGCTTTCTAACGAGAAAAAACACCAGGTAACGTGAAGTCGCACTTATCGTCCATCTACTTCTGGAGTAAAAACTTACTCCCATAGTAAAGCAGTGCCAGTGCGTGCTTCTTTTTCTGTTGCTCGGAAAAATGCAAGAGCAAAACGCCGCATACAGCTGGAGAGAGCTTGGTCAAACCAGCAGCCGTGAAAATAGCCAGGATAATGTCCAGTGATCCCATAGGTAATAAGTTAGCTATGGTTCTTTTGTCAAACAACACCATCAAGAGGCGCATCCAAGAACTCTCAGTCGATATTCTGAAACAAACTATTGCTGCTGCGCAGGGCTGTGGAGTCGGAAGTCCCGTCATCCGACTCCGACTCCGACTCCTGGCAATTTCGATTGTCCGACTCCGGACCGACTCCGACCTTCAGCTGTATTAGTTACTTAAAGTAATAATTCTTTTCAAATGAATTCATAAACCTACTTGCACTTTCCAGGAATACGGAAACTCGTTTTAAATCGATGTAAATGCACGTTCATCTCTCACTTTTGCAAAATGCGATCAAGCAGAAGTTAGTCTTTTAATTTTACAGAAAAAAGTACTCATCTAAAAAAACACAATAAATATTATTAGAGAAGGCTGATAAATAATCGATTTTGAAGCAGATACCTTGCAAATGATATCAGTAAACAAGGAAAATTGCAAAATATATGCATTCTACCGGTGAGCATGTGCACATATTGCGCAACGCGGTTGATAAACTCGCTCGGGCATACTCTCTCAAATGACTTCATTGAAACAACTTTTCACGGTCGAACGCTGTCAAGCTTCAGCTCTGTTGAACGTACATATGTCGCCATATTTTTCCTCAGATGGCCAAATGAACATGTTACAAGTAAGCTCCTATACAGGTCAAAATCCACAAACTACCAACCAAGAAAGTAAGACAAATTAGTTTAAGTTTTAGCTTAACCGCTTGGGAGCATTCACTTTTCTCTTCGTTATCTAACTAAACACTTCATACTACCCTGCTTTCACTTAGGTATAACAAACTTGCAAGGTTTGAGAATTAGTCAACATGGATTTTTTAACACAAAATTGTTGCGATAGAACTTCCAAGCGAATACGATTGGAATTGTACGACAAAAGAACCGAAATTCATTTGCGCGTTTTAAGGAATATTTGTTTGTTTTAAGAAACGTATTTGTCTGTTTAACGTTTTAAATAAGTTTGCTACTGTACGTAGAAGACCAAGCGAAGCTGCTGTGTCGTCTTCAACTAATTGGATCAAATCATTGCGAATCAGTAGAAGTGTGACCAGAAACCATAGGTCGGGATTATCGTTCGCGATCAGACAGTCATCGTGCTTCGCCGATGCCGCGCAATAAAGTGCAAGGCTACTTGACAACGCAACGAAATCCAAATGTTTATTTTACTGGGGATTAAGGTCACAGTGCGTTTTTTTTAGTTGCCGCTTACTCATTCAAATCGAGTCGGTCTGTGGAATGCCGAGTGTTGACAAGTCAACCAACACCAGCACGTG
>Ga0210059_1008228_pt1 | contig 16496 bp, 17 predicted proteins | sample Ectturendosymbi2_FD_188042 | JGI IMG/M metagenome (GOLD analysis project Ga0210059, IMG submission 188042) | Ecteinascidia turbinata endosymbiont from Florida, USA - Sample 2 (SPAdes) (version 2) | ecosystem: Host-associated > Tunicates > Ascidians > Unclassified | place: Key West, Florida...
GCAATGCACCTGATCTCGACTTACAGTACAATGTTGGTGAAAAACTAAGAAAATAAACATCAATATCCTGATCGCTAAGGGGGGTGCTTGAGCACCTTCAGCACCCCCCCTGGCTGCGCCTTTGATTCGTACCCTAGCACGGTGGTCTGCAACAGCGGTAAAACCTATTCAGGGCTGTAGAGCCGGAGCCAGGAGTCGGAGTCCAAGCAATTTTGGATGACTGGAGCTGGAGCCGAAGCCAAAACATTTTTGATTTTGGAGCAGGAGCCGGGGATTGAAATTTGGGTTCTGGTTCCACAGACGCAGTTTGTGGGGAAAGCGAGTTTCACCAATATTACAAATGGTTTATGGTTTATATTACAATGGTTTTTTACCAAATTGTTCTGGAGCCGGAGCCCAAAACTTCTAGATGTTGGAGCCGGAACCAAAAATTTAGACGCCTGGAACTGGAGCCGGATCCGGAGCCTGAAAGTTGAATTCAGGCTTCACAGCCCTGCCTATCAGCACGTCAGAGCAACAAATCAGCCAGGATGCACCGCATTACTTGCTCTATGCATAGTGCTCTTATGACTATGAGCAAAATGTTTTTTCCAAGAGAGTTGCGAAACATTTCTGAAGCTTAAGCTGAACAATAAAAACTTCACCAGCGTGTTGAACAGACTGCTTTGAAAGGAATTTCGGCTTTTTTAGTCTGTGTTTTTCCCGACCTACTATTCAACTGAATCCGAAAAAACAATGTAGTGTCCTAAGTGTGGGTGGCGCTCCCAATGCGGTTTGCAGGTTCATTTCACATGCGCTGCTACTTTGGTTTTAGATTGTGTTGTATTTGACCGGCGGAAGCCTGGACTGAGCTTCTGTGTCGGAGCGTCGGCAGTTTCTTGGGACTAAGAATTTCCTTGTTGTGTTTTGATGTGCTCAGGGCGAACATAAGAATCGTTGCAAAGGAATAATTATGTTTCAAACTCTATGCGAAATGCCAGGACTACTACGTTAACGTGCAGCTTACAGTAAAAAATATGGGAAGGAACTGCTGCGTTGCGAGCACCTGCACACGATAATATTTGGCTCTCCTTGAAAAACGTTTGGACACACCTTCACTGATGTTATGCTAACAGTTTAGTTACAACTTGGTTGTAACCACAATGACTGTGACCACTAGCGTAGCCAGACCAAAAATTGGGGGGGGGCAAAATATTTGATTTTAGGCGAATAACACTAATTTTTTGGGGATTCCGCCTCATAAGGCACAAAATGATTATATGTTCTAAAATTTTGGGGGGGCCATGGCCCCCCAGGCCTATGACTGTGACATTTCATTACCAGCTTATGCTTTGAAAAAATATGGAACATTAATTATTTATGCACATCCAAAAAACATTCAGCATCCACGCACACTTGAGTTGAAGGAAACGGCCATCTTGAAAGAAACGGTAGACTAAAATGTTCTGGACTTTACATAAAACAGAGCTGAAATGGAAGGTATCTGATTGAACAGGGAATCCTTCCTGCTAAAAATTCTTTCGTTTTTTTGATCCTCTTACTTTGACTATCACTATCCCATCAACGATTTATAAACAACGTGGGAATAAATGTTTGCCACAACTAATATTTTTACTTTCACAGTCAAGAATGAGACATTACGTTATTGTCAGAGTATATGCTTGTTATTTAGCTTAGTGAGTAGGCCTGATCAGCTCTTATTCAAACAGAATCTTGAAAAATTGAAACGAAAATATTTTTTCGTAGACCGTTTCGAGCATAGTTTGCAAGAAAAAACAGCTAGAGCAGTAGCGGACACAGGCTAATTTGGTGGGGCGGATACCATGTCGATTTGCCATGAACACAATACTTCACAGCACCACAGTGCGCAAATCAATCACTTTCGCATACGTACATTTACGAGGAAACAAGTCTAAGGTTGGTTTAAGAAGAAGTTTTAGTCATAAAACTTAACACTGCAGCGCTACGGAACCAACAAGCATTGTGGCACATAACAGCGATCTGACGTAGTCACTGACATCGACTCAGGTACATCGAGGACTCGAGATAAATGTTAAAGTGACGACATAATACTTATTCACATTGTAGGTTAGGTTTGTTACAGCACAATTACCGGTGGCAGTAGCCAGCATAGTGCAGCAACGCTGTTTAATTTGTATGCTGTAGCAAGTGAGGGTGGTCACTAGGATGCGGTTTAGATCAGTGCTCTTCAAATGGGGAACCCTATAGTTTTTAATTGTTGTTTGGAATAGTGCGCAACACCCATGGTAATTTGTGTATAACATTTGTTATTGCAGGCGATTTTGATGAAATAATAACAAGATGCGGGTCGATTGCGTTTATTTTGCAACCGAAATTAAGAGAACGGAAAGAAACAAACAATTCGTAATGAGTGAAAGCACGAAAGTAACGAAAAAACGAAAGCGAGAAAGCACGATTATTCATTGGCGTGCGCAGAAATTTTTCCAGGGGGGGCAACGTCGGCATTTTGTTCATCATTTTCAAATTGCTGACGATCAGTGTTCCCTCTAAAATAATTTTTCACTGAGCAAATATTTGTTTTAGTGAGCATGATGTTTTAGGACTGAGTAAATGGAGTTTTCAATGAATTACAAACTTTGTGAATTGTATAATAAATATACAATCTTATCAAAATACGAACAAAATACACATTTCATTCAAATAGCTCCTTGTTTTCGGTGGAGTTTCCATTGCTTTGAAATGTTGCAAAGAATGAGATTTCACTGCGCAGCAGTTCTGGTGGTCCTGAGTATTTGCGCACCTTACAGGGAACATTGCTGACGATGCAATGTAAATGTTCGTTCACAGAAGGCTTTGTCCTTTCTACACTAAAAAAGAAAATGCCCCATGTTACGGTAATAATCACAAAAAAAACGCTTCGTTGTCAGCAATAGCCAGGTATATTAGCATTGCGACAATTTACACAGTACGCTATCTACAGATCTGCAACGCAGGGCATTTCTTTTCAAGTAAGCATTGCCATAATCGGTAAAGAAAGAAGCATTAGATTGCCATGGTTTTCAACGAAAGCACAAATTATGACTTTATTTTACTTAGCAAGCAGGGCCGCACCCAGGTGATATATTCAACTGAACTAACAACTGAACATGTTTTTGAAAATTTCGACAGGGAATTCCCCGGTTGCTCTCCCCTGGTTGCGGGATCAGCCACCAAGGCTCGTCAATATCACTTAGAACAGTGGTTCTCAAACTTTCATGAGCCAATGCGCCCTTCAAAAGACTCTCAACACTTGTGGCCCCCTGCTATTCAATAAATATACCTGGTTTTGGCCTCTGCCTCTGCTCGTGACCCCTTCTCGGCCTCTGTACGTGCCCTCAGAGAAGAGCTTCCGTGGCTCCCAAGGGCGAACGAGGGCCTCGTCTGAGAAACCCTGACTTAGAAACAAGAGCTGCAAACGTCTGGGATCTCGTCCAAGGCGATCAATTAAAGCTTGCTACACTTAAACCGGACAATTAAGTAGATTTGTATGTTGACACGAATACGGACAAACTTACTACAATTGGAACACTACGCAGGTTTCGCAAAATTGACTAGATGAATTATGAAAACTCGCCACAGCAAATATAGCTTTGCACGCAGTATTCACTCAGATGTCAGAACTAAACCTTAACAATTAAGACGTATTCCCACAAGCTTTGCATAGATGTATTCTACTGTAACAAGCCAGGTAATTTTATACTGCATGAAAAGAATCCTGCACAAGTGTAGTTTGACACTCAGGCACATTGATCACACTCCCCTAATAATGTATTTTTCAACCTTATGGAAGCATTGCTGTATAGACTCACTAATGCTTCTTTTTACAAAATGTAAATGTACGTGGCTTACCGCTATCAGCATGTCACTGTCTCGCTGCATTACTTGCCAAGATGTCTGCGTTCAGCAGTCTCATGCAACAAATCACCTGCTACCGTAATACAAAGTGAACCTTTGCAGATTTGTTGCCATGTTATTGTTACACAATAAAGACCAACAGTACAACAATCCGCTCGCCACTTTCGCATCCCGCCTCTGCAGGCAAAGGAGGGGACATGAGTGAACTACAAGCTCATCACTGCATGACGTTACAACTATGAACCTGACTCTTGTGCAGTGTGAGTTTCATACCCGCAAAAAACTGTCATTGCAAGAATCAAATCAACTAATCGGAATTAAGATGCCGACTTCAGGTTTTTCCGGAAATGTTTGTTTCATAATCCCAATTTCCACCAGGGGGGTAAATGCTTGTTTTGCCCCCATGCCCTGCGGACGACCATGCGATCATTGACTATTTTGTATCAGGCTCCATAAACAAGGCTAGCTCATCTAATGAAACGAAGCGTTTTTGACTAATTGTTAGCATAGGTTGATTTTTAGCATCTTAAGCAAGTAATGTGCAGTACAAAAATATTTTTGGTGATGATTTTCAATGAAATCAAGTGTCATGTCAACACCTCTTTAGGTCTGGTGGAGGGATGCATCCCCCCTGTGTCCGCGCCTGAGCTAGAGAAAGGGTTATCATTTACAAAAAATGTCATGATAGGTGAAAAATAAACAAAAACGAATCGAAATGCGCAACAAACGAAATAAGTTGACGGATTTTTTATTTGTTTTGCATCTACATTTAATCTGGAGTGAAGGCGTTTGTTGTTAATGATTGGTTAAGCGTTAGCATTCAAAGTGGAACTAATTATTCACTAACCCTATTTTTGGGCAATGCAAAAAACCTTCCGCACTTGTCTGCCCTAAATCAAAAATATGGATTGGCTTGAATTTATCCATTCACCAAATTTTTCTAGAGGTGTGCTTTGGTAGTGCGTCTCCTTCAAAAGAGTGAAGCCTGGAATAAATCATCAAAAGCTGATTCATAACTGCCTGATGGAATTGGTTTTCACACATGCTTGTAGTAACAGATGGTTCAATAAATTTTTGTGCGGTAGAGAGTTGGCAGTGGCGGATCCAGACCAGGCGTTTGGGGGGCAGGGCAGTCAAATAGGGAGGCGCCAAAAAGGTCTTCACTTGTTTAAATGCCAAAGGTTGTCTGCGACAATCGTTGGGTTTCACACAAAAGCGGTTACCTTTTGTAGGCCAAAAAGGGGGTATTTTTGTTGGTCGAACTATGTGATTTTTCAGGGAATAACCAAAGTTTGAAAGCGCTTTATAACATTCATTCATAAAACGTTTAAAACAGGTCTCAAACAGTGGGCCTCATTTTTCACAAGCTACAGATATCTCTTGTATCTACAGAACGTATTTAAAAGGTATAAAAGCATGCTACGCGCTAGCGTTTGCCAGTGTTTTGGCTATCGGTAGCGAAATCAGTGAAGAACAGTGTCCGAAACGCATTCCCGGCCCGGTTAGAAGTAGAAGGGTTCTTCTTAGACTTGGAAGTGACAACTCATGTCCCACGGTAGGACTATAATAAAAAGCTAAATGACGATCACGTTTCCAAGCGAAACTTGTGCATTTATGAAAAACTTATTTATTGCTGAATCGACAATTCAAAAACAAAACGTGAATTAAAGGCATTTCCCAGGGCACTACCAGGCCCGTAACCAACTTGGGACATCAGGAGGAACAAAAAGTTTTCTGAGAGGAGCCCAAATTTTTTAAACTATGTCCAACACATCTTTCCAAGGGAAAGGAAAAAATTTTCAGTGTGGGCTTCGCCCCTCCTGCGACCCTAATTACGGACCTGAACACTGCTCCCATTTTATCGTGAAAAATGTGCTCAAGGCTATCCGTTAACGGGGTCGCATAGAAAAAAAATTTTCAAAATGGGTCGCAGAACAAAAACGTTTGAGAAGCCTTGTGCTAGAGTACGGCATAAAAGTGGCCGGGAGCCAAACGTTTCTCTCGGGGATGTAGCACCTTGTCCACGATCGCTAGCACCCAGCGAAGGGCTGTCAGCCAGTGGAACACGTTCCACATCAGCGAGGTCTGATGTTGCTGGTGATGAGGGGGCGAGTGAAATTCCTGACAACACGCCGCAGTCCTCTGGCTTAAATGAGGCCATCTCAGAGGCTGTAGTAAAAACACGTCTGAAACAACGGAGTTGCGGCACTCTACTCGGTGTACCCGGTGTGTGCCACCTGAACGATACGGTCAGCCGAATTCTTTCCAGAAGGGTTGAATATTATAATTTGTGTTGTTGCCTGTTCTGAGCTGTTTCGTGGGTGAGCCAAGTGAGCTTAGTTTCTTGTTTCTGGGCGACATTTGTCTCGTGTGATTGCCATTGCGGGGTGGGCGTAAGTAGGAAGACGCTTGTGACGTTTTGATCATTTGATAGAAACGCGATCAGTCGGTCCAGCACATTGCGCCTACAGTATCTTTGTTGTAGTTTGACCGAGACGTTTGGGTTGAACGCTTGACCTCGATGTCTCTTTATGCATGTTTTCTTATCTTGCTTTTATTTTTGTGGACACAGGAAGTTTAGTTGGTTAAACCAAGAAAGTTGGTCAATGTTCTAACACGTTCAGAACACAGATACCGATGGTGTTGGTCTAATCAATGTGATCCTGGTTTCCTCCAGCTAACTCCGTGAATCTTTGGATACATATGCCTTGCTCGGTTTGACAGCCGACAACTGTTTGGAACCGCCGAATACTTTCAATTAACCACTGAGCTAAAAATGGCCTTTAGCCTTCAGTGCGTTCGAAGAAGTCAATTTGTGGTGCGGCACCGGTAAGCATTCGGATTTTTAAAGCGACATGTTTGGCAACACGTCGTGCGGAAACGCTTTTTTATGCCTATGACCAACAGCGGCAAGAAAACTTGTGCTTGGACCTCACCTCGTTGAGCGGCTTTGCTTTATTTGCGGGCTGATTTATGTAATGGGTTATACACAGACATGAACTAGTCTTTTTGAATATTGCTTCGACGAATTTCATTAAATCGTATTTTGGCCACTCAGCTGATGGAACCCAGAATATCCAAAAAAGGTTTGTTTTTTATTGTATGTTTTCTACAAGGCAACAAAAAAAATAAAAATACAACAAATAGTGACAAAAATAAATAGTGTGGCAAAACGCATGCATAATAAAAAAAATAAATTTTTGTCTCCAAATCTGCTGGTGATAATTTGACTCTTTCAGTAAATTTTGAAGATTTGATTGGCGTTATAGATCACAAAATTGCTAATCGTCATTGAACAGATTTTTTCGTAAAAGAGAGAACTTTCGAAAGCGATGCAGGGCACAAAAATACGGTTAAAAATAGACGACGTTTCGAAACCAACCAAATAAATAGCCTAATTTGTTTGAGACCAGAGGAGAAGCCATGCGATCGAGTTTCTCGGATGGTTTCTTGCGCTGAAACAAGATCTGTAAGCGTGGAACAAGAACGGCGACAGGTTTCTTCTGACGAGCGCGTGAGACAACTTAGCATAAATAAACTCTTCATCAAGTAACCCCAGCTCCGCACGTGAACTGAACCCAGCATGCCATACACTGCTTTTATCAGCAAAACAAAACCGCTTGACTCGGACGCAGTGCATAGACCTGGCTGTTCACTGCTATTGCGAAAACGAGTCTCTGAAGACAAACGTTTGCTTGCCTCGAATGGAGCAAGCTGATTCTTCAATTACTCTATGAATTTTCAACTGGCAAGGGGAAAAATCGACATTTTCTGACTGTTACGAATGTCTAGACAGGAGGTCAGTGACATTGACATTACGCGACCATGTACAAAATGCCATTTTACAACAACAAACCAGCCTTTAACATCAGCATAGCTACATTTGCAGGATCGGAACACCAAGAAAGATGACGTGTAACAGCACTTTTCATTCCAACGGTCAGATTAATCAACTTCTATACAAGTTGCATTCAAATTTAAGGTCCCAGAAATTACTGAGCGTATAAAATCATTAGGCAAACCATAACTAATTCAAATCCTGGTTAACCGCCACAGCTAGCGTGCGAGTGGTAGTTGGAGATTTGTGTTTGAATGAAAACAGCAACAGAGAATGTCCACACGCAAAAAGCGATGGGAAGGCATGCCGAAAAAAATCTGCAGACGAAACCATTGCCCTCTTGTATTTTTCAAGGGAAAAAAGGTATAAAGTTCCTTTAACGAAGTGGCCGAAATATAGAAACTTTGTAACCGCATGCATACTCATGACAAGCTATTTCTCAGTCTCACGAGCGTACTACTCGTGTTCGTTAACTTCACTGCTGCGCACATACTTCCTTAAAAGTAGAAAACAGCGCTGTTAGAAAACTGAAGTAGAAATATTTCTCCGGCGTTTCCGATGATGCAATAAAAAATACAGAAAAAGAAGAGACCGGCGAAAATTGAAAACAAGGAGGTATGGCAAAATATGAATGTTTTTGTGTCTTTAACAACATTCAACCTCCATAAGCGCGGTACTGTATTTCGAAAGAGATCATCCAATGGTCCTAAAGGGGGACTTTTTTCTTCCTTGCAAACCTGTTAACAACCACATTTTCCTCTCAAGCATCTTTCATTTAATGACGCATTTTCTTTAGGAAGCTGCATTGCAGCTGAAACAACAGCAACGCTTCCGGAAAACAGCTGTAGTGTGGCCCCGATTAAGAGTTACCACAATTTCCAACATTCTTTGCAGTTTTGGCCACTTCGTTCGCAAGTCAAATCCTTCAAAATCAATTTTGAAGGGAGGCGACACAGCTGCTAGGACCCTGGAACTAAAAGGCAATTTACTAAAACAAGCTGCCTACTGGACAACTAAGGTTTGGTGGAAAACTGTGCTGCACGATATTGAAATAAAATCGCAACGAAAACAAAATGGACCTATGTAAAAATTAAATACGGGCCGAATGTTGCAAAACATAGCGATATTTCAATCAAAAGCTGGAAAAGAATAAACTATTTGTAAAAACGACAGTTTTTTTTTGACAACAGTGACAAACGTTTAACAGAAAAAGCCGCAAAATAACGCCAATTTGCAATTTTGCATTAAAAGTAAACAAGGATCTATGGTCGTAGTAGTTCACTGCAGTTTTATAAAAACAAGTGTAACCAGTCAGCGGTGTGCTGCTTACGATTACAAAGAAGGTTGAAAGGGAGACCAAAGTATGGAAATGAAACAACAAAAAACAAAAACAAACCAATAGAAAATTATTAAGAATAAATCGAAAAACTATGCTGCATGAAAGAAAAAAGACGAGGACGTAGGAGGAGAACAACAAAAAGGAATTGAAATAGAAACAAGCCACAACAGAAGTAAAGAAAATTTAACACTACCGTGATCAAACTTACGCAAACAAGCGCTTTGCAGACAAAATCATAGTAAATTTTGTCGAAACATTTCAAATTGCTGATGCTTGTCATGAAACCACGTGTGTATGTAGGAGAACATAGCTCAAGATCCTATATAGTATTTCCCACCGTAGCACGGAGATAAAACTATCTTTTTTTCTCAGAGGGCGCTACAGGCTTAGCTAACAAATCAGAGTGCACTACTGGCTTACCCCAGCGCTCAAATCATTGAAGAAAATTTGGCTGAGCAAATGACACTTGAATTTGTCCTGACCATTGGCATTTATGATTTGTGTTGCTTGTCACAACCCTTAGAACTCCATTATCCTTTCAACACGCATCTGACAGTTGGGTTTTTGTCCAAACTTTTACATTTGCTTACTGCAACCAGCACACCAGACTATGTGGCCGGCCTTTGTTTCGGTTGAATATACAAACAAATAGGATCGACAAGTTTTTGCAGAAACATCATAGCAAGGGTGGTAAAACTGTCAGAATCTAAGACTTTGTGGCAATTAGCGGCACAAATCCTTTTGGCGAGCTATCGCAGTGTTGGCGACCAAGAACGCTTTGCTTTCTGCATTGAAGTAAGTAGAACAGTAAAATCAAACTAAAAGCATGAGTGAAGATATCAGAACGCGGACCGTTTTCCTTCAGTTAGTCAGTCGGGATTTTACAGTGCGGCAGTGTAATCAGATACCTGAAAAGCCAACACTTGGCGCGCTCAAAACGACAATATGAAAGCACGCGACTCGTGCTGGGAAGGTTTCGCAAAAAAGTGACCACTTTCAGTCGCCACTGAGCGCCAGATTCTTTTGTCACAGTGCAACAACAATCGCTGTAACAGTGCGAGTGCTCCTTGTGGTCTCGTGAGCGGAACGCGTTTTGCTGTTCTGTGTCACCGACGGCTGGAACCGACGACATTTTTCATAACCTGTGAGACAGCGTTATCTCAGCTGCACCAGAGACTTTGGTCGTTCGCTCCGTGCGAGGTTGCTGTTTCGAAAACTGCTTCACAACAGCAGCATCTCACTGGCGAGGTGAGTGGAAGTACTCGCATTTACGTTGCGCCGGCAACCTTGCACGACTTGCAACACTGTTTGCCGAAGTAACGGTGGTTGCATTGGCCGTGTTGCGGAACGAGGTAGCACCATCGGAAATTGTCTTTGCAGTCTTCCGCTAAATAAAGGCAACCCTTGTCAATCACGGGTAAAATTTTGCGAGTAAAACAGACTTTATATCTTGAATGAACTCGTATCTGAACTAAACAAACTTCGGTCTTTTGACAATAAGGAAATGCATATACATCGAATATTAAACAATGAAAATTTATGTTCAGCTAACAGGTTGAGTGTCAACAAGAATCTCAAAGGAAAGCCAGCATTTTCACTGCGAAACACATTTTAAAACATCCCGAAGGCTAAAAGATAAAAAGGCAGCTCAAGAATGTGCTGCGAACATGCGACTTACTCGGAGCACTTGTTTTCGGAACGCTGCATTGGTACGTGTTACAAGATCTTCTGTTGACAGGCCGCTGGTGGTAAGCGCAAGCATTGGAAGGGCGGCCCGCCTGGAGACATTTCACCACCCTCGACTGAAGACCACCCCCGCAGCGGACTGAGCACTACAAAATAGAAAGACAAGGTTTATTACCGAAACGCCATGTATGGAAAGCGATGTGATGGAGCAGGGTGCTGATCAACATCACGCAAAAAGTTTAAGAAATAGCTGTCGACAGTTTTCCTTCTCCCTATAAACGAGGGTGAGTGCAGTTATGCAATAGGCTATGCAGAAGCATTTTCGAGAAGCAGCGCTGTTAAGAAAACTGAAGTAGAAACAATCGAAAAAGGGTCGTTTTTCACTACCTTTCATCAGGAAAAGTGTGCAAACTTTGGTTTCCCTCAAAAGCCTCGCAAAAAGTTCGCTCCAACGGAGAAAACGAAACTGTCTGCTCGAGATCGCGGTTGACCATGCCAGCAAAGGGGACACGTACGTTTAAAACCCGCTAAAGCGCTTCAAAGGACTGCACCGCTTCAAACAGGCCTACCTTTTGCCAGGTTCCGGTTATCCAGCGCGCTCTCCTCCGCCTGTGAACGTCGCCGCTCCGGCGATGATGCCTGGCATACGCGTGCCTGGTTGTCACCTGAGGTGAAGAAGCGTCAGAGTCATTGCTTCCCGACCGGCAAGCTGCAAACGCGCAAGTCTTGTGCAGGGAAACGCTGGGTCGTCGCGAGCGCTTGCATTTTCGAGCGGGCACTGTTCGGTAGCGTCCGTTGCGTCCCTTGAAACTGCACTTCAGCTCTCTCTTCTGCACTCCCCTCCCGCAGGTGACAGAACACTGAAAAGGAAAGCAGATGCGTTGCGATCGGCAACAGGAGAATTTTTTTCGGTACGTGCAGTACAAGAAAAACGACCTCACGGCACTGCTGCCTTTTGCCGATGATTTTTTTACTTAAAATGATTTATGAAATGAATTTGTTTTATTAAGCTTATGTACCAATTCCATTCCCCGATCGAGTTTCTCAAAAAAAAGATTAACTTGATATTTCAATTGATACTTGGAGTTGGAACCTGGAGGCAGCATCCCGAAAAGTGGCAAGGCCACCACTGCAGTTTAAACATTTTCTATCTCGCTCCTGAATGCATAAAACTGCTGTCAGGTAAGAATGAAAACACAGACGTTGGAGAACCCCCCGCCGATTGGTGGAGGTTAACATTTGCTGATACACTGTAATGGGAACCGAATGTGCAGCAGATAAGCGCAACACTCCTGCGTCGAATATTTCGAAATCTAACCAGGCCACAAGTTTGACATTATAATCTCGCATTTTTGCAACAGCGCCATCTTAAAAATCAGAGAGCTGCCTCCTGCCGTTCGGTTACGGGCATTCCAGCGACGGTTGGACGAGTAGACAGAAAACTCCTGCGTCTTATCAGACTTTGGTGGCATGTTTGTACATGTAATGTCATGAACCTGCGCCAGTTGATGGATACACCGCAAGTGCGGCACGTTACGATGCCGGGTAGCATGCGTGGCCCAGGCGACAAGATTTTGGCTTAAAGGATTGAAATTCCTCGATGCTGGAAGGATTTTTACTGCAAAAGACTTAATCAACGCCTGCTCGGCTGTTCAACGCACGGTGATGGTTTGTAACAAACTCGGGCCTTCCTGTGTCGCTGGTTTATGAGCCTCGTAATGAAACGAAGGAATTTTTTACACAAATTTGTGGTCCCAAACGCGGGTACCTGAGCTGAGGAGTTTTTGAAGCAAGATTGACGGTTTCTTCGTTGCTACCATGGTGGGAAACATTGCTGTGCTTACGTCTAGTACTTATTTATAAATTTCATTGAAACCTCGACTGTGTTGGAGTTCTCTTAGCTGCTACAAACGTCATTACTTCGATAAGACCCTATGGAAATATTGCGGAAAACTTTATATGAAACGGGGCACCCCATTTTTTGTACAGGTTAACTGAGGTTTGTTGCCCTAAATTCATTTTTTATATGCGAGCCCGGTGTGAAACCCATAACCGATGAGGTGCAACTGTGGACATTACCAATGTCCCTAAATGTCTTTTGAAAATTTTGGTATACAAACGGTTGTTTGGAAAAGGAATTACATCTACATCCTTGGTAACTTGGCTGGAAATTCATTGACGTTTTTATTTAGATTGTTATTTATTCCGTGAAGCTAAAAACAGACGTGCCGGTAAACTGTATGAAATTTCTTTCTTGTCCATACTCTCGTTACGATTCATTTATCACAGATAGGTCAAACAAACATTCTTGCATATCCATAGAGTATTACTGTTAAATGAGGATAAACGTCCAAACACCGATATGCTGGAAGAAAGCTAGCTTGCTTCATGTACTGCCAAAGCGAAATCATTTGTACAGCCAAAGCAACACACAGAAAATCAGCTGTGACTGAACGTAACACAGAGGCATGCATGAAAAAGACAATGCTTCGATGATTTAAGGGCAATACCTGCGTCCAGCCAGTGATGAACCATTGATACTTTCGCTGACAATAGGCGACCATGCAGCGCGTTCTCGATTTTGGTCTTGTCTTTTTGGCGCAAGCGGAGCGCCGAAGCGTCTTGAATCCGCTGCGGCACTGCACAGTCCTCGTTCTCACACCGCGACCGCACTCGTGTGAACACTGCACATGATTGGTGATTTGTGATGTGACGTACGTGCGAATTCACAAGAAATGGGTGTAATTTTTGTTGAGATGAACGTGAAACGAACAGCAACCATTCGCGACAAGGCAATCTTGCACCTGTTTATTTTTCGCTGAGACGTTTTGTTCACTGAGACGTTTCGGTCATTTGTCCCACAGTAGCATTAAATCTCACCGTAATATTCATTAGTCTATAATTTTCAGACATTGTGACCGAATTGACTTAATTTTTTTCGGTCATTAAGAAAATTCGGTCTATGACCGAAAAACAACTAGTTTTGCGCATTAGTTTCAAAAATTGAAAAGTTTCTTAGTCAGCTCCTGAGGAAAATACGCCCGTTCATCATAAGACTTTGACATTATTTCAAAACAGGTCATCTTACAGAAAAAAAAACACATTACAGCGTAGAAAAATATGAATCTAAATTTTTGTTTTAGGCTTTATCAAAAACTCTTTGCAACGCTACCAGAGAAAAAACGCTACACATTTTTGGCCCACTGATCTAGCCAATATTTAAATCACATAATATTTAGCCAATACTTAAATCACATAATTTCCGGTTATGATTTTTCAACGTGTTTATTCCAAAATGTCGTTTAAACTCTTTGATAAACATGAAAGATCAGCATTTTACTACCAAGCAGCATTTGGCGATTGATTTACTGCATCACGATGAACGTGAAATCTCACAGGTGCACAAACGCTCGTCAGGCGAGCTTGGGTCCGAAGCCAGATCCATCCGTACATTCGTACATTCCCATGCATTAGCCGAAGATGTTTCAAAGCACAAATGACCAGCATTCACACTGACCTTTGACCACATTCCCATGTGCCACTCGGCGGGACAGTCCTCACTCTGACAAGACCGAGAGCGAGCTGGCTTCCGCGAGGAGGCGCATCTGGTATCAGGTGCGTAAGTATCCCCAGACGACGTGAGAGCCTTGCATGTCACTCTTCTGGTTTGGATTCCACCACCGCAAGTTCGCGAGCAGGCACCCCATTCTGTGGTTTGCCACCTGTGTTTAACAAACAGCTTTGAAAACCGGAGCCTTTTGTGAATGGGCTTGACTAGAAGTGCACAGTAGTGCAACCCACTCAAGTTGTAGAAAAATTAAGAAATTTTTAAACTACGCGTTCATCGCCTGGTTCAATGATATGCTTAGGCTTGATATGGCGTCTGATATCTTTTTGAAGCAGTCTGTGTTTTCTGTTATTGTGTACTAAAAGGTTGTCGCAACCAAGAATCCATTCCTGAAATTTCCCAACCAAAGCCTCATCCTGGACAGTTATCATGTATTCAAGAGTGAACGAGGTAAACCTGTTGCATTTCGTACAGAAAATGACTTAGGACTCAGTAAAAAAAATCTCTGGGAAACGATATTTTCTCGGTTAGTACTGCACCTTGCAGGACACGGCTCATCGTTGCACGCTCTGTCATCGGCTGCAGGTCTTGGTGCCTGTTCACAATGGGCGTCGTCGACAATCGTCGCACTGTTTTGCAGGCACGTGATCACGGCCGACTGTACACCTGCGGCAGAAGATTTAAAGTTGACGCGTGCGCTATTCGAGGCAGGCGGCATGGTGAACTTCAACCGACAGGCTGTTTTACGACAAGCGGCACTTTTCGATTGGAAAGATTTCCTTACTGCCCCACCTGAAGCGTTACGTAACAAAAATACTGGCAATGTGACATTTTAGAATATCACCCTGGCGAAGCGTGAATAAGCCACCGTCGAATAACGTTTAAACAGTTTGACTCGTCCGTGGATAAGGTTTCTTTTCAGATTAGACTGAAAATATCGTATATGACGCAAGCGTTTTGCGGGTTTGCATTGTGAGAGCAATACAAGCCACTGTTTTCTCACTCCTGCTTCACGACATCCCAGTTTTGTCCAAAACCACAACGCCCAGCTTTGTAACCGAAACAAAATGCGACCACCAAGACGCTTGCTCTGATAGTAGAGATGAACCGAGCCAACGAGGCTTGCTTTTAGAATTCGAATTACTAAACACGTCACCAGTAACAGCTGAGCGAATGAACTTGTTTAAACTTCACTTAAAAATTGGCGAAAAAGTTGGGTTACGGTTACGATCTGAACCGTTTTTGGATAGACGATCCAACAGTCAATTTATTTTCTGAAGTACCCTACTGTTCCAGTTCAGTGCAGGGCACATTTTACACAGTTCACGATAAACCACAATCGCTGTTTACCGTAGTCTGCTGAACGAAAACGTCCAATTACGTAAAATGCGCACAGCTCGGACAGCTTTCGTATTTTGCACTTACGTCATGTTCATGAGCCGAAGGCAGACTCGCAATGCAAATTTTATAGCCCCGCTGCATAGCGTTTATCGACATTATTATTTCTAATACTAGAAAATGAAAGCGACACAGAACAGCAAGCGGCTGAACAAGCGTTCCTGATTTCTATCATTCGACATTTTGAAATGAGTAAACGTTCTTACTACCAATACATATTGCGCGCAAAATGGGAAGCTTACTCGTTCTTCGCAGAACAAACTATAGCACTCTGTCACTGCTAGGTTTCACGAAAATCGCAGCAACAAGCAAAGTTTACTGTAGGTAAGCAGACAAGGCATCATAAATCTCCTCGAGAAGGCGATTCACGTTACAGACACAAACTTGCGCTCCCGACAGAACGACAGTCTCACCCTTAGGTAGCCATGGAGACTGGCGATATGGCGCACATAAATTTCGGTTCGCCGAGTGAAAGTCGACGAAACCGCGAACAAAACATGTCGCAAAACATTTTTCACCTCCGCTGCGCGCTTTGTGCGCAGGTAATTCTCACCAGTTAAAACGCGGGACGCCGAGGATAACTAACGTGGCCAGTTGTGCGAGTTGGTGCGTCGCACTCACATTGTTGTATTTGGGCCTGACAGGTTTTGCCACCTAAGTAAGCCGTTCGTGCCAGCGCCTGCGCGAAACAAGGAGGTTTCCCATGTGGGCTGTGAGAGCAGAAAACGTGCATGGCCGAAAGGTGTTTATCGCTACTCGCCCAGTCATCCTGAGGACAGTTGAAATAAAAT
>Ga0210059_1008229_pt1 | contig 16494 bp, 7 predicted proteins | sample Ectturendosymbi2_FD_188042 | JGI IMG/M metagenome (GOLD analysis project Ga0210059, IMG submission 188042) | Ecteinascidia turbinata endosymbiont from Florida, USA - Sample 2 (SPAdes) (version 2) | ecosystem: Host-associated > Tunicates > Ascidians > Unclassified | place: Key West, Florida...
CAGATTTACAAGAGGTTTCATGCCCCATTCGGATTAAACTAAAAAGTTAGTTTCAGGGCAAATTGTTTATTTTTAGGGCATATTGTTATTTTCAGGGCAAATTTTTCCGCCCCCCAGCAAAATGCCTTCCCGTACGCCTATGCTGATATATGTATGAATATTTCAAAATACTGTAAATATTATGTAATTAGATTTTTCTCTTTTATTGCTAACCTTAAATGTACCCCCAGGGATACATGCATCGCATGTTGGGAACCTCTGGTGTAGTCGAATAGCAACTGAGCAGAAAAGGTATGCGGCTGGGATGGTGGACACCCAGTGTTGACAGTTTGAAACTTCTAACCAGAGCCGTGTTAAAGGCTGTTGGGGCCCCCCAAAAAAAATCCAGATAGGGCTCTTTAATATCAGTAAGCATTTAGGCAGATGCGTGTTTTTTCGAGCCAGTTGCAAAGTAGCCCCTTGAGCAGCGCTATTTCAAAACCTAACCAAGATAAACTAATAATGTACAACTTAGGAGAAAATAACTTCAATGAACTGTCAATACAAAATAAGTGACAACTAACTTAATCACTTGTTAATTGGTATCATCAATAAAGCTTCGTGTGATGTGATAGGAAATCATTTATGATGCAATTTACCTGTTTGATGTAGTTGCCTTACTTGCATCAACTATATAGTGTGCGACAGGTGTGTGCAACCTGCGGCTCGCGGGCCGAATGCTATAAAACAAAGTGGATTTTTATGCGGTCTAATCTGTTTAATTGCGCTTGGCTTTTCAGTAACAAAGGTGGCACACCCCTGGTATACGACAATATGTGAAACTGGCAGTCTCATTAATGCTTGTGATTTGCATCCCGACGATCACAGAGCACCTGGTGGTCGCTGTACAGCCTCATCATTTAATCGCCAGTCTCAATGTAATCAACTTGGTGCTTTCACCTAAAGTTGATAGGTGGAAGCAGTGCGTAGGACTAACTGCTTCCCAACACTCACTCTCCTTCACTTCTAATAAGAACGAACTTATTGGAATCTGACACCATCCATCTTCATCATGATATATAGCAAGTGAGATTAAATTTGAATATGCTTTTTAAGATCGAGCAAACGAGCGTTAAACTTATCGAGATTATCCCGCTTTTTTTGGTCGAAACTTTAAATTAGACTGTCTTAACACAATCTGCACAGACATATATACATAAGTGTACGGGAGTGCATATTTTTGGGGATGCAAAAAATTTTTGCCCTAATTTGATCTTGTTTTTGTCAAATAACGTACAAACAACAAGTCTTAATCTTAAGACTAAAACGTACCATTGCAAACAAATCAAGATGTCTGCATGCCTAATTAACAATTACCGGGGTTCAAAGCCGTACGCCCTCAATTAGCAATCAATATTCTGCATAGCCACATGTGAACAGTAGTAATATTTATTGGTTGAAAAAGGATAACCAATTACAATAAAATCCCTCCCAAAATTGCTGTTCATGCCACCACGTGTAGAAGGTGTTGTTCAGCATCTTCATTTTCAAAAATGTTTATACGTTCTGTGCTTATGTTTCAACACGATCATCCTAATAGCTAAGATCTGCACTTCTCTAGCATAAATGTGTGCAATTGTGTTAGCCGCTAATCGCAATCAATCTGGGAAAGGAGTAAAATGTATCAGGTTACGATCTGAAGTATTAGATCGTACATTGCTGCAAATAGGTCAAGTCTCAAGTAAGGAGAGGGAAAGGAGGCAGTTTAATACATAGCATATAGCTTAGCCTTCCACATTAGGCTATCTTCACTGCAGTGTGTTGTACTTAAAATATTACAACAACTTCTACGTTAAACGTTCACAGCTTCTAAAAGCACATTATGAAAACCAAAATCCACTCCAGCTCAGACAGTTAAATGTGCTCTGGACACACTATGCTAAGAAAAACTAGCAATATGGGCAGATACAGACAAATACTGCAGCCTATATGTTCAACTACCAAGGAATGTGTAAAACTGCAAATTCCCAATGACAAATGACTTATAACCTGTAACCTCAACAAGAATGTTTTATAAAAATAGCAGTGCTTCACTGGACTGCATTCGCATTAGTCAATCATGCAGTGCAATAAACAGTACATTTGCTTCTGTTCATGAAAACTTCACTTCACAGCCTTAAATTTAAGCATTAAAATCTGGCAGGATGCAACATATGAAATTCATTGCATGAAACAAAAATATGAAAACCTAAACAGTATGAAATCACACTTACATTACAATCGCACAACATATTACCGCTGTAGTTACGTAGTTAGTTCTATTCATGAATACTTCGCGGTAACAGATTCACACTTGCAAATCTCACAACATCAAGCAAGTTTGAAACACGAAAACTCCACAGAATCAATCACAGCTACACCACATTACTACCACAAAACATTCTGCAGCTACAGCTACATTTTAGTTGTACATTTACAGCAGGGGTGTCAAACTCGTTTCAGTTCTGAGGCCACTTCAAGCATATTTAATCTCAAGCGGGCCGGACCAATGTAATCACTGCATAACACCCTGGTTGTAACTGTAATGACAGCTTCCATCTGTGTTCATAACTTTAATACAAAAATTTCAAGTTTGTCTGAAAATGATTATTAGCACATTTAAGAAGCAACCTTTACGAAACTCTGTAAAAACATGACGTTTTTTGAGAAGAGTCTATTCAGTTTTACGACATTAACGACTTTGAAACCAACCGAAACCAAACGAATACACAACGCCTAAAAAATCAACCGAAATGAAATTTCCGGTCGGAAGGACCGAAACCGTTTCAAATTTGAATGAAACTTTTCTCATTTGCCCAAATTTAAGTGAAGCTGTTGGACCGTACCCAAATGCTCTTAATTTGCTCAAATGTTTCTAATTTTACCCAAAACTTGAATGAATATTTTAGTTGGCCCAAATGTGATGAAAGCTGTTGGAATTACCACATGCTTCCAGTTCACTCAATGGCAGTGGCTAATTTCCAGTTCACTCAATGGCAGTGGCTAAAATGCGTCCTGTGCATTTTTTGGGCGCATGCGTCTGATTTCGTGACGTCACGTCCTTTTCTGATGCGTCTGGTGTGGTCTGCGTTCGAGTAAAAGTGAGTTAGAGCAGTGAGTCTGATGCATCAATATAGAAGCAGGCCTATATTTGGAAACGCTATCGAATTTGAAACAGTTCGAAGACGTTACTAAAATGCAGGGTTGTCCGATGAAAACCTCATTGCTAAAAATAGTCAGGAAAAAGGCCAACTGATTGTTCAAAGGCCAACATTGATAAAAAATAGGCAAGGAAAAGGCCAAACTGATTGTTTAAAGGCCAGAAGGAACGCCAAACGTTGTGGTATTGCTATTCCTTTGTCACAAGAAACATCTAAATTACAAGAATATCATTAGAAATTTTCTTCGAAACTTATATCAAGTCTTGCTTGACCTTGTACTGCAGCTAATTACTGATGCATCTGTGACTTTCATGGCTTGTGAGATTGCACACTTATATAAAATTGTACCACAGTTTACACATTGATCCATCGGCACCTTTATGCACCCATGCCAAAGTCATTAATATATTAATTCATGCATTTATAAAGCCGTGAAATCCGACATATCGCTCTTAGGCGCTGAACAATGATATTGCGAGAGTGACACGCAAAGTGAATTCAAAAATACGTTAAAATACGCTAAGAACATACTGAACGACAATTTTGAGGAAAGACAGAATTAAAAAAGTGAGTTTTCAGCAGTCTTGTGAACGAGGAAGAGGTTCTCAGCATCTCGCATTTCTTGCGGCAGGTCGTTCCAGGGGATTGCGGTTTCTACGTTGAACAACCTGTTCCCGTAAGTGGCTGTGCGGCAGGCTGGAACATAGGTTTTTGCTTTCAGAACGCAATGAGCGTGTGGGGCGGTAAGGACAGATCAACTCCTGAAGATAAAGGGGGGCCAACGCCACGCAAAGCTCGAAATACAATGCATAGAAGTTTGAAACGCGACCTGAACACAACGGGAAGCCAGTGAAGAGACTGGAGAGACGTCGAAATGTGCTCAAATTTCTTAATACGTCAGATCAAACGTGCGGCAGTGTTTTGAACGCGTTGTAGTCGCAACATGTGCGTTTGTGATAGACCATTTATAAAAAGTTGTAATAGTCAAGTAGGGATGTTACCAATGCAGCAACAAGCATCTCACAGGCTTTTTTTGAGAGAAACTGTCGAATTCGTCCAATATTTCTAATGTGTAAGTTACAGGATTTAGTAATGCAGTCAATATGTTTAGCAAACGACAATGTACTATCAAAAATTACACCCAGAGACCGTACGTAAGAAGATATGTTTATGTCTCGCAAGTGCCAAGGCAACGACAGTGTCATATTGCGACCAGGAGACTTTTTCGAAGCAAATATGATGAACTCCGTTTTTTCAGTATTACGTTTGAGCATATTGCATCCCATCCATGACTTTAGCTCATCAATACATTCGTTTATGGAACTCAATTTTGCTGCTAGGTCTTCGCTGCCCTCCGCTGCGCAGTAGAGCTGGTTGTCAGTAGAGCTGAAAGCCATCTCCCGTTCACTCCTGTACTTGCGATCTGCAGAATCATGCGAGCCCTTTCTTACACTTACTCGACGTTATTGCCGCATTTATATCGTGATTTTCGATCTAAATTCACTGTCGACAGATTTTCAGAGTTTGCTGAATACATCGAACCAACCTAATCTGAGCTAGCTGAACAGTAACGTGTTACAAAAGATGGACGATATATTCACGTCTAAAAAGCCGACATCTTAGGCAGGATTTAAAATGTGATAATGAGAAGTGTTATGTAATACCGACAAGTTTTTCAGTGTGAATCCAGACATTTCTTCCATCCACCTTAAGCCTTTTGCACAAACAACCGAAGGAGTCAGAACAAGGCCTAGGGAAACAGAAGGCCTTGATCAGAATGCCTGAACGACCGACTTACGGCACTTAGCACATGTTTCTATCCCTGTTCGTGGTTTTGAGTTTAAGAGTTGACAGTAGTTTTCACAGCTAAGCTGCAACTTTTGGCCCTGTCCCGTATGACCTCTTGTCTTTCGGTCCAAAAGGTTGTGTGACAGAACATGTCATCTGTGTTTTTTTCACTGGTGATGCTGCGAATCTAAAGGCTGCGCAAAAGCAACAAACTGTGAACTATAGGGCGGCCGATAAGAGTTGCTGCCTGCAGACAACGCGTGACGATAGTGATCTGATCATTGCAAATGCAGGAAACGTGTAAAGTGCTGATTGTTCCAGGAAAGGATATTGCCGTGATTCCAGACAGTCCCTGTGCACATCATGTCTGATCATTAGGGCCATTTTTGAAGTCACAAAAGTCACATTTTTTTGTGCTTCAGGAAGCTATGAAATGAATTGTAAAACAAAAATCGCAGCCCTACGCTGTCTGTAACAAACGTTATAAAGTCATAAAATGTCATATTTTCCACGTTAGGTCATAAGTCATACTTTGCATATTTTCAACCTAATTCATTAAGGAAACCATTAGAACAATCTCAAAATATCAAGTAAAACTACTATATTACTAGGTCTAAACTTCAAACTGACCCACCTGGGCACCCTGAGTACGTTGGTAAAGACGTAGTTGAACCAAGTTATTTGGATGAAATGTAATGCACTGCCTAAAATGCATGTTCTTGCTGCCCCAAAAAAATAAACCAATGCCCTCGCATGTTTTCAATTTGCTTCAAACCATACTACAGTACGCTCATGCTTTGAGCTGCTTATTTTAGTGGTTTTCTTGACAAAGAATGGGCTACCATCTCTTATATGTCTATTTTCGCTGATAATGCTTTTTGTACAGCAGTTCTATGTTCTAGCTCAGTCTATTTTTTCGCTGAGACGTTGTGGTCATTGAGACATTTCGGTCATTTGTCTCACAGTTGTATTAAAACTCACCGCAGCAGTGTTCAGTTAGTTAAGTCTGTATTTTCAGACATTCTGATGGAAATGACTTATTTTTCGGTAATTTCAGAAGCATTTACATCGATTACCGAAACAAATCCACAGCTCAGATAATTTTGTTTGGTCATATGAAGTCATATTTTAAATAAAGTCATATTATCAAGTTTTTCAGGTCATAAAAATAGCCTTACTGAACACATACCGTTGCTTGGTGACATCTATCGAGCTAAGTAATTCCTTAAACTAGTTTTGTTGCACCAGGGGCATAACGAGGAGAGGCAAGGGAGGCACAATTTCCCAGGCGCCGGATCAACATGCGGGCGCCGATTTACTTCGGAAGCCGAATGGCTGTGGGGGAAAGCGAAAAGTCCCAACAATGTCACAAGAAGTACTTTCTTCAATACAGTACATCTGTGGCCGAAAGACCTCATGTTCAACCATGGGGCGCCAAACTTGCCCTTGTGCCCTGGGAGCCGTCTAACCTCGTTACGCCCCTGTGTTGCACTGGCCAGTATCGGACGTTCGATAACGTTTTACTATAAAAAAGGATAAAACAAATTTTTGTTGGAGATGAGCAATGTCAGAAGAATTTTTCTCTTGCTTAGAGAAAACTGGTTGGGAGCAAACAGCACTGCGTGGGGTTAGCACTAAGGTAAATTATGGTTTTACGGTGTCCTTCAGGCTTAAACTACTTAACTCCATCGGCAAAGTCTGTTGTCCTGTTGAACTCGATCAGCAAAATCTGTTGCGCGAGATATCCTGAACTTGATTCCTTTCCATGATCGATGTTAGCACGTTCATGTTCGCTGGATGCACCGGCGGTTTTGGATGATGACGTAGTAGCGTACACAACGTCCACATCTCGGTTGCTGGGCGCTTCTCCTTGATTTCTTTTGCCGTATTCTCATCCATGTGAAGGCACTCATTGCGACTTCGGGCGAGAAAACCGTCGTAACATAAGCCATGTGACGTAGTTTTATTTCTATGCAGAAATCTCATGCGTTTTGGTTAGTGTGCACATAAAGATTCGTTTTTCCAAAAAAGGGTATTGTAAAAAGCCACCATTTAACTGAGAAAAAACGCTATATGAAACAAGAAGCGCAGTGTCGATTTTCGTAAAGACGAAATAATTCACTTTCAACTGTATATTTTTCTGTACAATACGCAAATAGTTATGCAGATCATTTAAGAGAAACGAGATATTTAAAGCTATTTGAGCTCACTCAAAAAAACACAAACAGCCGCTGCTGCTGAATCTGCAATTTCTCTTTTGCTTTGACATTTCTAATATCCAGTGAGAAGTTTTAACAATAGTATGCACATGTTTTGTGCACAAAATAGTCAGATCTGCCCAAAGGTTTCGCTATTGTCAGCACTTTCAGTCAGGTTTGGCATCAGGTCCAATACATTGACCTACCACTCATTAGTAAAATAAAAATTTGAGCACGTCGTTCTTCAACCTGATCACCATAGCTTTGATCAAGACCGCATGGGCCTTATGACGTAGTGTTCGCTCATTGCGTTTGATATACCTCTCATGCGTTGCGTTATATATATCGTTCATTCACCAAAGGTCATCTTTTGCAGCTAGACAAATGATGCTGAATTGGCAAAGGAAGTTTATTCCCGTATAAAATGCTTGGAAGCAGACGACGTTGCTGACGCTGCCATCTATGCATTGCGTGCTCCTGCTCATGTCAATGTCAACGAGATCATCATTCGACCGACAGAGCAATTGATAGTTTTAGCGAATATTTTTGTGTTCAGAAACCACAAAAGTATGTTTATTTTATCGCAAACTATTATAGTAAAGTCAATCATGTCCATTACATCCTTTCGGAATTTAATGACACCTTTGTCCTGTTTTTATCTTTACTGGTTTTGTGCAGCCAAGCGGCAAGTTTTTTAATTGCACTACGTTTCGCATTTTTGAAACATCAAGTAGTTTGTTAAGTTAGTGGAAGACTGTTTTCTTTCGCTGAGTTGTTTCAGCCGTTTGTCCCATAGTACTATTAAAACTTGCCGTAACAGTTTTCACTAGTCTATAATTTCGGACATTATGACCGAATCGACAGCTTTTTTCAGTCATTTCAAAAAAATCGGTCTATTATCGAAAACACAAAAAAACTTAAGACATTATACCAGACGCATCATTTTGTGTAAAATTGCCTTCGGGAACTAGTTTTTCGACATAAAAATGCACCGACTGTTCACTTGATCTCATGGCTTCAATGCAGTAGTCAGAGCCGGATTGAAGGGTTTGGGGGCCCGGGGCAATTTTGACATGAGGGCGCGTATAAATTCATGTCATCGTTTGTAAAAGTTATGTTTTCGGTGATTCGCAACATTCCCGTTTTTTTCGGTAGTCGAAAATGTGCTTATTCACATGCACATACAGTTAGCCGCGAGAAGTAAATACTAGAGTGTATTTTTACTAAGAAAAAATATTTCACAGGCTAGAACAGTGATTCCCAAACTTTGGTACGTGTACCATTAGAATTAGTGGTACACGAAGGCCTTCAAGGTGGTACGCAACACCCTTTTCTTCTACACAAAAAACATTGTTTTTGCTTACCGAGTTCTGTTAATATATTCCTGCATTTTTGTGTACTTTTCTTATTAGTTTCGAAAAATGGCCTTAGTAATTTCTCACAGCCATTTTGTTCATGCGGCATTTATGCCAGTCTGGTTTACCAAACTATTGATCGAATTATATTGGGTAGAATGACTAATCCTGGAACAAGGTGTTATGTATACATACATTTATGATGTAACACAATGATAGTATCCATCGGAAGAAATATGCTTTTCCACCACAAGTTACCCTTTATGAAGACACAAAGGTGCAGTTCGGCTGCCGCTACCTCGAGAGTGCACCAGAAGTTCAGGATCACTGATACTAACGTTGCCACTTCTGATATATTGACATGACATCAGATGTGATGGTAAATTTCTGATGTTTTGCCGATAGATCTGATGTTGACTTGGTTGTTGTTTTTGTTCTCCACATTTCCTCTCATTTTAAGACGAAAATAATTTAGAGCCATGATTTTTTACTTTCATCAATTTCTCACTCTAACGTGTGTTTGGTTATCGTTTCTTCAAACTTAAGCTCTCTTCGCTGCGTTGAGACTAATATTTTACTTAAATTTGAACGACTTCTCCATTTAATGGCGATATTTCGCTCCGTTTCGGATCCAACGTGGGTAATCGCGCTTTGTTAGGTTTGTTAATAGCTTCTATGAAACTGTAGCGCAACAATTTGATGTTATCTGATGTTGAAAAAGGCAGCAATCTGATGTTGACGAGACTTCCACTACCCCAGTGGCAACATTCACTGCTACTAAACAGCAGTCAGCAGCCACTAGCTTTAGCACGCAAATAGCAACGTTTTCGTGAAATTTGTGCAATAGGCGTGATACCCGTGCCAAAAGAACGATTATTAGGAAAAAGTTACCAGGGAAATCAAGTCTATTTGCATTGAACAAAACCGAAATTACTTGTAGGTTAATCAGTAGCGATTATTAAACTTGGCAGACAGTCAAACATGTAGAGAAATCAGTTGCTGTTGGGGGCCTTTGATACTTAACGCAACCTAAAAAAATACTACAAAGTTGTATTCTTGTATCGCTTCTGAATCACAAAAATTTCAAACGAGTATTATATTTGAACCAAACGAATTTCATAGGGCAATTTCCCCCCGTTGTCCCCCCCCGTTAATCCGGCCCTGGCAAGTATCTTAAGGTTTTGTGAAGAACTACAGCTATTCTAAAAATGTCTTGATATTACCAGAGATTACTTCATCAAGCCAATCCGACCAAAGAAAATATGAAGCATTGCCATTCCCTTTGGACGAAAATGAGGAATCGTTTGTTACCTAGTGCTTTACAACGCTGACCAAAAGGCGAAAGGACTTGTTCACATTGACTTTTCGTATCGGAATTTATTAATCTGGAACATGGTTTTGCATTTGTGTTGTGGTATTTTTGTACTTATGCCCAATAGGTCAAGTTTATACTCGTGGAAGATACTATGACGTAGGCAGTCAACCTTCGGTTGTCATCTATTCTGACCGGGCTTGATTTTCTTTTTTCGTGTGTTTAACGAATGCTACCATACTGAACCAGAAGCTGTATGATTGATGCTCGATTCATTAGAATCACTGCGTGTTTGGTCAACGACAACTGTATATAAGTATCGTTTGTGCCGCAGTTTGTAACCGACTGCTGTTTGCAGTAAAAAAAATTACTCACGTCCCTTAATCGACGAAGGAAGGTGAAACATGCTGGGTGATCCGTTCTGCAAGAAAATTTATCAGATGATAGGAGTTACTTTCGCTTAAGACCAGTGTGCCCAGAAAGCTATGCGTGCTCACAAGATTTTTGGAAAGTACACACGTAAAAAGCGAAGTGTGTGCATGGTTTTGGACTCGGGTGTTCAGCAGTGGCGCACAGAGGTCTGGTGATGCAGGGGGTACTGCTTGATTGCATGCCCCCGTCGTACCAAAGTTTAATATTGAGCAGTGGCGTATGGTGGTCATGGTTGCTGGATGCACGCTGTTTGTTCCGTCACGATGTGACGTCATATTCACATTTCCAAGCCAACGCTTTGGCGAAGTTTATTGACATAACATCGTAGGCGGATCCAAGGGGGGGCTAAGGGTGCTGAGGCCACCCCTAAATTTTTTCAGATACGTTTTTTGATCGATGGTTCCCGACACAGAAACGTCCACTATGGTGATTTTTTGTATAGCCTTTAAATAAACCATTTCCTGCACAGGGATAGGGATGAAAATATTAAACGCAAAGCTTATTTTTCTGAATTTGTGGAGTCCGAATGTGCTTATTTTACTATAAATGAAACTTCTAATAAACAAGTTTTTATATAAACAATATTATCCCAATGTTTTACAAATACGCAAGTTTTTACATAAAGTATTTACATTACATATACGTTATATAAACTTCACGTACATAGGCGGGGCCAGTGGGCCATGGCCCCTTCAGATTTTTAGATTATCTAGTCATTTTGTGGTTTAAGAGAGTATCGCAAACAAAATACTGGTGCTCGCCGAAAGTCAACATTTGACCCGCCCAAAATTTTGAGCTGGCCATGCCACTGCGCACGTAAGTACTCTTGTTTCATTTGGCTAAGATTGGGCTTCTTGTGGGCAAAAGATGAATAAGAAGTAGACTCAGAACCGTCGCTAGACAATTTAAGAGGGGGGATTTGCGTTTGTGCGGGGGAGCTTGACATTCTAAAAATTGACAAAAGCTCCACTGATTAACGTTTCGTGTTTCAATTTTAGGACTTGGAGCTTTGTTTTGGGAGGTTAAGCCCACCAAAGCCCCCTCGCGGTGACGGGACTGAGCACAGACTGTGGACAAAAGTAGAATAAGCTGCAAATCATACTAGTTTTTTCCCTACAAGCTTTTATGAATGAGTGCAGCTCATGTTCTTACTGTAGTTAAGCGAAGGCATTAAAATTACGCAACAACGAATTTACAATGCAGTTGACTACAGGATATATACAGTAGGTTAGGTCTCAGTGACCGCGTAAATTCCAGAACAGCAAGCCCAACCGTAAAACGTAGCCTACATGTCACGTAGGCTGAAAATGAAGCGCGCTTGGTTAGCTGTAGGCTATGCTAAAAATGACTACTGATTAGCATGCAGGCCTGCCGGAGGGGGTGTAGTGGGGTGGGAACGGTGTTTCCCCACCATTTTGCACTAGTAACGTTACTTGAAGATTTAATAGTTTATTTCAATTTCTACGTGTAGCGCCTGAAGCAGCATAAATGAATAAATGACAAGCTATCTCGTGTATAGCACCGTAGCACTAAAGTGAAACAGGAAGATCCAGTGTGGAAATAGATACATCATGGAAATATTTCAAATTTGAATCATCGCAAAAAGATCAAATCAATGCCCTTTTGGTGGCTGATTCCTCGAAAGCTTACAACAAACATAAAGCTCTTAGTGGTGTTAACATTTTATCTGCATAATGTCACCAGTTCTTCACCGCAGTTTGCAGCCCTGACAGCAGTCAGAAGGCATGCGTTATGTTATTCATTTTGTGATTACCCCCACCGCCAACTGAGATTGCAACGAACTAACTGCAACTTTTGCGCATGCTCTTCAATTTCATTTCAATAAAGGTGAGGCTTTGCTATGTCAAGAATGTATTTTATGTCCCATTCTTATAGCTACATGCCCACTGCTTGCAACACTGCACCGCGCTGACACAAATGGTTCCAACAAACAGCGTTGTAACTTTGGACGTTCAGCTTTTCGATTCGCAGTGGGAGTTGAGTCAGATTTGCGCGAAAACACGGACGACTTTCGTTGACGTCATCCAAACCTTGACAGGCCTGTGTTTTCTAGGAGGCCTTGGTTGCATCGGCTTAAGACCGGCCCTGTACATAGAGCCATAAAACCAGCGGGAAGATGCTACACTATTTCACTGCTAATCAAGTACACCGGTAATCCCGAACTTTGCTCATTCTATTGCAGCATGCTGCATCCCAACAATGCCTGTCGAAAGCATCTTACTTTCTTTCTATCAGAGAAAGAAAAATCTTCAATACAAAGGCAATGGTTACCTGCAAAAGATCTGCCGCAGTTGTAAAAAAACTGACAAACTACGAGAACCTTGCTTTACAAGACAAAAAAGCAAACCCAAGTTCCTTCAGGGCTTCATTAGTCCTGTACACTTTGCTGTTGCCATGGAAAACACACCGAATCCACGTTGCCAACTGATTCACAAGTAATGACAAAAAATAAAACTTTCCCGCTGAAACACAGCCTAGCATGTGCCAGCTATGCTGTTTATTTAGTCATACATACATGCATATGTAAAGGCAGAAAAAATAGGAAAAGTAATGACGAGAAGGGTGGCTAGTAAGTAGAGAAAGCAAGATCCATAATCGAGAATTAAAAACAAGACCCCTTTCAGTTTGTGAGTATTTGATTGTGATGTTCAAAATGCTTTATTATTCCTTATTGTTAGTGTTGGTCCGTTTATAATTTCGTTTAATTGACCTATTTAGACGGATCGTGACATCATTTTGTATAATTAGTTAAAGGCCACAAAGATGGCGGCAAGTAAATCAGTCACAGTTTATTGACGGGGAAACTAGTTTCGCGTTTTCCAACGCATCATCAGTCCTGTAAATGTAAAATGTTGGCACTTGAAAACAAGTAAAGAAAAACACACGAACTGTGGCTAGTTACAACAACATTACTAAATTTTTTTTGCCGAAGCTAAAAGGCTGACCTTCCCAGAGCATCATAAACCAGTCACTGCTAAGAAAATCTGCGTTTGGCAGCGGTCTAACAGGCACTTTTCCTCTGGAGATAACACACGTGGGCGATGACGCATGCCAGAGCGAACCAACGCGATAAAACAGAGCGTAACAGTTCACGAAAAATCAAGAAGCCCGAGCCTTCCAACGTACATGGGAAGCGTGCAATGAAGCTAATTTTTAGTTATTTTTTGTTCCAAACAACTTCTTCGATGTTGGGACAGTTCGTCAATTCTTCCTTTCCTGTCTCATAGTTCTTTCATTTTGTATAAGTCTCACATTTTGTATAAGTCATATTTTGTATAAGTTGTGTATAAGTGTATAAGTCTCACATTTTGTACAAGTTTCTCACATTTTGTATAGTGTCTGTGTCTACGTAGTAAGTGTCTACGCGAGTTTAGTCTTTTCGCTAACCTAATTAAATAAATACCATGTGAAGTTGTTCTTCAAAGCTACCCCGTATTTACTAGTTAGTCCATTTACAAGCTGTTATGTGCTAGTTAATACACAAGCCTCGATTCTTTGCAGAATTGATTCATTCCTTTTCAGTTTGCAATAACTTTCTGCTAAATATTTGGCTTTATTTTAGAAACGGCTTTAACTACTAGATATACATATTCAGTTTTTAAAGTTAATAATCACAGAAACCCAGAAACTTATAGCCACTTCTCATACAATAAGGCTCAACAAGCACCAAAGTGCAATTTGTGCTCCGTTATACAAAAAGAGGTGCTTCAAGCACTGAAAGTTTAATCAATAATTTGAAATCACAGCACAGAAAAGTATTCCCTGAGTGAAGACCACAACAACCCTAGCACAAGAAGAGATCCGATCACATATCACAAATTGTGATACAAAGAGATCAAATAACCTTGCAAAACTGTACCATGCCTTACTTACAAACAAACCCACATCAGTGGAACTAAAGAGGGCTTCCTCAGCAACTGGACTATTTGTCACAAAACTCAGCTCAGTGAACGATGAGAGTATGCTCTGATTGCCATGCATCAGTATTAGAAACATCATTAAAACACTGTGCTTATCTTAATTAATAGTTCACTAATAAACTGCGCAGTGACCAACAGTAGTACTGTCTAAATCAGGGATTTCAAACAAGCGGCCCGCCAGGGCGTTTTGAGCGGTCCGCGATGCGTTTGCGAAATTTCATACTAACACCTAAGTTATTTCGTTTATTCACCAGTGTTTAAAAGTGCTTGGCCAGAGAGTGAACAAGTTCCTTTTAAACGAAGGTTGAGACTTTAAACGAACGTAAAGACGGCTAGAAATTAGATTTCTGTAACTCACGATACATTCCGCAGGAATTAAGATGTAAAAGCTCTTTCTTGCGATGTTGAGGTATCGTCACTGTTGCGTCAGCATCATAATGCGGCCTTCGGGTTACTTTGTAGGTCCTAATTTGGCCCACGGAACAGTTGGAGTGTGAGACTCTTGATCGAAATGATGTTGAGCTTTAATCCCTCAAAATTGCATCCATTTCAAAATCCGAAAAAAAAACTTTTTCCTCAGCTACCCGAAACCTGGGTTTTAAAAGTTTGTCCCGAATTGGAACACTACCTGGTTCCGTACTCAGCTAGTGCAGTCATGGCTTTAGTGTGGCATATGTATAGGCTACTAGTAAACCTGCCTAACTTTTCGTCTTGTTTTGGCTAATGCGTTCTAGACCTATTCTCACATGTGTTTGAATTTCTATCACAAATAAGATCCCAAACTTGAGGTAAAGCTTGTGTCAAAGGTGAGGGTATCTTTAATTGCTTCCATTTCGGGAAAAACGGATCAGGTGCCTTTGTGTCTTTGGCGCAGAGCGGATCAGGTGTGTTTGGGGCAAAAAGGCATTATCTGGCATCCACGAGTTGGGTGGAAGTTTTTAGAAGCACGTTTTGAGGCTATGAGCTTTCATTGCACTGGTTGCAAAAGTTAGGGTCTGGTAAAGCGTCATTTGGAGCCAAAGTGGGGTAATAGGTAGGTGCGTTTGACACTTGACTGCCACTCATATAACACTGTACCAAACATTTTTTCCCAAGCCGTGGTACTGGTAACAACCCAGGAAAACTCTAAAACATGAAACAGTCCTCACGCTAAATTTAGTTAAAAACTATGAGATTTCGAACCGAAAATACACCTAAACAACATTTTTTTAAGAAATGTACTACGGTAATATGGTGATCCGTTTTGCCCCTAACAAAAATAATCAAAACGTCGTAGAAGAATAAGCGGTTGGACATGTCCACAAACTCTTTTAATAACAACCAACATGTCAAGATTTCTCTTATCACTTATGAAAGTTTCAACAGTTTGCACGGTTCAGCAGTGCCCTAATGTTATGTTTTTTTGAAGCCAAATTGAGGCCTGTCTCAGAAAAAAGTTATACACCAACAAAAGGATAAAAAATGCCTTACAATTCCAACATTTCAAACTATCTCCAACATTTTGACAATTCCAGCAAATGTTTGGTCAAATACTAATTATTTACGAAGTTTTCGATCAGATGGCTTGTCTCGAGGCTTGTCTCGAGATGGAGGTAATTAACCAGTAGTACGAAGAAAAATCCTATTAGGACTTTTCTTTAAAACGATTAGAATATAAAATTTCATCATCATTCTTCGAACGTTTCTGCAAAAATGTCAAAATTGCTATGCAATGTTTTGAAAATTTCGAGGGGGTGTGCAAATGCCCCAAATGACCGCACCTGTACTGGTCAGAATCTAGTTGAGATGTGTTCAAGTCCGTGGCAATGAGAATCTGACTGTTACGCAAATAACTGTTGTTGAGCTCCCACATATTTAGAAATTGCTTAGTGCTACTACGGTACACTCCGACTTTACAATACGAAACTTCTTTGATGGCCATTAGTGTCCGATAAATAGGCTGAACACAATGCCCCAGTCCAGAGACTAAGGAAAAAGCATTAATTAGTCCTCGAAAAATGAGCAGTTAGTATGGTTACCGTACGAGTTTAAGCAAAAAAATGTTAAATCATAAAAAAAGAGATTTGTTACTTTTGTACAGAGTTAACTGTTTCTGTCCATAGTTTGGCTGTAGCACGCTTGAACGTGATTTTGCTCTTGCACATGCGACTTATTGTACCATATCCAAATTAAACGTGAATCATTTCAAAAGAAATTGACGTTGGCAGTTGCAATATGTAGTGCGATATTTTTGTAAGATTTATAATTTGGTCTGCCAGTACTCTGTATAAATTATGATAACGTTATAAT
>Ga0210059_1008230_pt1 | contig 16493 bp, 11 predicted proteins | sample Ectturendosymbi2_FD_188042 | JGI IMG/M metagenome (GOLD analysis project Ga0210059, IMG submission 188042) | Ecteinascidia turbinata endosymbiont from Florida, USA - Sample 2 (SPAdes) (version 2) | ecosystem: Host-associated > Tunicates > Ascidians > Unclassified | place: Key West, Florida...
TCACATGACTCAGCTGGATACGCGCCAATGGTGATGGCACGTGACGTCACGATAGAAGCATGACGGCCTGCTACACGTTAAAAATGCATAGAGGCATCGACGGGATGTTTGCATTCAGCTCCGGTTTGTGTTCTTGAATCAACAAAGATTCAAGAATCTGCAGCCGTCGCCAATTGTTGTCACTTCTTCTTAGTTTACAAAGTAATTTTGTATTATTGCTGTTGCACTGCAAAGACTGTTAATAAGCAATACTACATTCATGCTTCTTATCACGTAGCAGAAATGGTAGTTTTTGAGTACTATGAATACTCACTTTTTCTAAAGATATTTCAGGTATTTTAGATGGTTTGATTTAGCCTATGCTTGAAGTCACAGGTTGTTTGAGGCTTGAATAGTAAATGGTTGGTTTAAGGTAGGCTTGATAGATGATGTTTAAGCTCTTGCCAGCTCTTAATCAGTATAACTTGAACCGTGTTTTCTTAGCACAGATTTAATCAATTGTGTAGGCTACTTGCTGCTGTAGAAATGTTTTCGATAAGGTACATGATGAATTATTTCCTACTTTTGCACATTTTTCAAACAACTAATGGCAATGCAAGATGAGGGGAGCCTTGACTCATCCAGCCTCAAAGCTTTCCAAAACAAGTCTCAGGCTGGATGATTTTGTATGCTATGTTCTCGCAGCTAAAAGGATGAAATTTAAAACAAATTTAGTGCTTTAATTCCCTGGGTTGTTTTTTATAGTTTCATGGATTCCCACAAAGACATGAATGTGAACAAATTCAGGATACCAACTACCAAGCATTTTTTCAAAGGGGGGGGAAGGGGTGAAACTTTCAAAGGGGTAAACTTTGTAGTGTATTGGTGGTTAAAAATGCAGAGAAATGGGGCGCTAAAATAAAAAAGGGGGGGCGATGCCAACTTGCTATTGCCTAACTTTTATGTGTTGCCAGCCTTGTCTTCCAAACTTTCAGTGTTTTCAAAGTTGTGTATCATGAACACCCTTTAGCGTTTTCTCCTTCTGCTATTTCAGTTATGCCGTAGTCTCAGGAACATATCCTTGGGTGGCCGTATCTCAGGCTTGATCAAAAGTTATTATCACGGCTGGCTGAGTATGATGACGTCATCAGAGGGCCCCACTTTTCAGTCTTGCCTCGGGCCCCCCAACCCTAAACCCACCACTGCTTAAAAGCACCTTAAAATAAAAACAAAGACATTCTGAAACACTTCGACAAGATCATTATCGTCTTATAAACGTGCGTGTGGCTCAGAAGCAGTGAGACATGCTTGAGACTCACCGAAAGCGTACAGGTCCGAACCCGACGCTGCGAAGAATGGTTCAGCGTAGAAAGGGATTAGCGGAAAAAGAGGCTCCCACTCTCCTTTGACGTCATTTAAACATTCCATGTATCGTTCATCACTGCTTACGCCGCCACATACGAGATACCCTTGGTACACTTTTCAGCATAAGTGCTAATCGCTCACAAATAAAACGGAATTATCCAGCAGTTGTCATGATTACCGTCTATCTGCCGAATTTCAGTATGATGTGGTAGAGGAAATAGAATCGATGAAACTAAGCGTTGAGTATTTTTTGACTATTCAAAGGTCGTTCGATTTCTTTCCACTATAGTGAAAACTTGTTATAACAAATCTGCCTGGAAGGGGCAACAACTCCTTTTGCGCCCCTCTCCACTGCTACCCGGCTGAATTTACCGAAGCCCTAATAAGCGTTGAAAAAGCTGGTCGAAGCTTGAGTTCTGAACAAGTCGCAAGTTTGAGAAGTTGCCTGTTGCCGTGAGCCACGCAAACAGAGGCGCAAAACACGTTCGCTGGACCAAGTCATCAATACGTCTTAGTGCAGCCAGCATGGACGTCGGAAGGATTCAAGGATTCTTTTCCGGAGGGGGGGGGCAAGAATGGATTTTTTTCTGGTGAATGAATAGGAAAATATCAAATTTCTAAATCTAGGGAGGCCAAGACCCCTCCTGCAACCTCTTTCGACGACCGTGGCCGCCAGCCGGAATGATATATCAGCAGATACAAACTCTTGGGATTCGCTTGCGCACATGCATGCGAGCCAAGAACGACACAGACGGCCAGAGAAATGACCTGAGAATCATGATTAAAGCATAACGTTTCAATAAAGGCGCTTGTGCTATCGCCAGCTGTAAACTAATATTGCCATTAACAAAAACATGCTTGATTTAACATAGAAACGAGCTGTCTTTATTCTTTTTTAAGATTTTGTAGGAATGTTACCAGTCGCTATGCACACTAAAGGCAAGAGATATGGAGCTCGATGGAGTGAGTAACACCTGTGCGAATCCCAGTTGAGGGAACGGATTTAGATCACTAGCTGGTGTAAGCCATCACCACAGGCAATAAAACTGCTACCAATTTTATCAACATCGCCATTGGCACAGAGACGTCACTGTCTCGCATATGAAACTGCGAAAATAAGCATAAGAACCCACAAACATCTTGTCGGAGTATGCGACCGACGCGAGGACGGAATTTAAAAACCTCCGACATTTTAAAGCAGTGCATTCCAGCATAGCAGCTTGGTCCGAATTCGCAACCAAACAGGTTGAATTTGTTCGTGGTGCCGGTGGTAACAAGATACTGGCTTCCTGCAGAGCAAGGGATGAAGCCAAACATTTTCATTTGGGGAGGACCAGTTTTGTAACATGGGGAGCAGTCAATGGTTTTTGTAGGGCTTTAAAAAAGAGACCCGTTCTGCCTTCAAAAAGATGACTTCACTTTATTGTACGTCACATGATTACGTCTCGCCTCAGTGACCTCGCCGGTATCCTAGAACAGTGCTCTTCAACCATTTTTTATGGTGCACCCTCCCAGATGTTTTGACGAACTCATACACCCTATTTACTTCAATGGTAAAACGAGGTGAAAAGCGATATGAAAATCATCGTGCAAAGAGACTATTACACTACAATATTACATAAAAACACACAACAAAATTGAGGAAATAATATTAAATGGCTTTTTTTTATGTTATTGTTGTTGCATGTGAACTCTTTCATAGTGGTTCACCCCATGCATATTTTGGTGCACAGTTCAAACCGGTGGAAGAGCGCTGTCCTAGAAGGTTGCGCCGAAAAGCATTTCGGAAACGCTTACGTAACGTTTCACTTGATGTCAACAAATCGAGACCTTTGTGAAAACGCATCTGCGTTTCTCTCGACATTGGTTTTACCAGACAGAAATATGTGTTGAAGAATCATGTCCACGAGCTTAAAATCTTCGGTCACAAAATGTCGTGACGGTAGTCTTGCGTGCAGATGGATGCTGTGCTAATAAAAGGAGACAGTACAAAAGAAAACAGAACGAGATGTTACGTACGTAACGTGATGCAAATTATATGCCTTCTGCTTTGCCTACTGTACGGCGTGAGATGTTTATTCGCAATTATTGAACGAAAAAGTGATATCGGTAAACAGGACATTTACTGTCACTCTCAAGTGTCTTGTTAATCATGCAAACATGCGAAACGAAAAGAAAAATGATGGCAAGTGAAACAAAAAGCCGCGCTTACGGTTTGTGAATATTCCAACTTGGACATTGTTGGAACCAAGCAAACTGAAAACATCTTGCTTTCGAGTTACCGCCATCAACAAAACTCTTAGTTAGGGTAAGAAATTGTTTCGGTAAGCCAGTTTTAAAACATGAAATGTCTGTTAAAGTCTCTCCGAAATTCCCTGCAGTGTCATGGATGTCGTGACAAGCCATTGCAGAAGTTAACGGCATTTCTTTTTTGTTTGTTTTTTCTAAAAAATTTTCATTACCTTTCACACTGGATTTACGTTTCAGAAACTATCTTATCCCAGCCATGGTATAACTGTAATAAGAAAACTGCCGTCTTATATCCTGGTAAAACACTTTTCACGAATTTCGTCAACTTATAAAAAAGATGCTTCGTACAATGCAGTCGCAGTCGTTCAAATTCATACCCAATTCACTTAAGTTTGCAGCCTAAAATACACACAACTCACATATAATTTCTCTAAGACACTAGATCCGCAAAATGATGTCTCTTAACGCTTACTCTGTCTATACTATGCTAATATGTTGTGCTGCGCAACACCTAAAAATGATGTCTTAAGAACGATTTTTAACTTCGATTTCAATGTACCGTAACTTCAAATAAAATCTTGCCAAAAAGCTGTAACTCAGTCCCGCACAACTTACGGCCCGCGAGATCTTTCCTTGCGACCCGCAAGAACTTTCTTAGTTGCAGAAAACGTTGCAAAAGCCCGACTTCGGATAATTAATTGTCCTTTCAGAATTTCCTCCACACTACAACGATATAGACGATTGCGGTCCGGGCGAATTTATGTTGATCAATTTGGCTTTTCGAGCTTTCTGAGTTGAGCAGGCCTGCTGTAACTTAAACAATGCTTCATGCCTTGAGTGGACGATTCCTGTAATACCTCACTGCTTATCTGCCGAGTACGCACCTACCAATGAGGTTTGCACTAACCGTTCAGAATGGAATTGTATACTCAGTCAGGAGGTTAAAATACTCCACTGGGCTTTACCTTCAAGCTCTAGATCGGCGCTTTTCAAACTTTTCTTCCCTGCAGCACTCCATGCAATATACTGTAGATAGAAGTTATGCCAAAAAAATTCCAAATATTTCAGCAATTTGCTGAGTAATTGTCGGGGATTTCCCTAATTCATTTTCGTAAGTTTCGCCATAATTTTGAACCAGAAACGCTAGAGATTCGATCTGGGCTAATTTCATTTGTTGCATTCATTCATACCGTATGTTGTCTGAAAATATTGCTTACATCAAACCATGCAAATGTGTTTTGTCTTCGTTCTGAAGATGTTTCAAGACAAATGTAATCGCGATTGCAATCGTGACTACATTCAATGTAATCGTAATCGATTACATTGCGATTTTGTTTATTCATAATCGTAATCGAGCAGGTGGCAAGTAATCGTAATCGATTACATTTGTGGTGTAATCACCCCATGTCTGACTATGACGTCACCCACAGAGAACCCCAACCCCCCCAAAAAAAACAAAAATTTTTTCAATCGAAACTAGAAGACTTCCCAAATCCGTTGAGGGTTTGAACAGCTCTCTAGCTCTAACGGCTGGCGAGTTATGGCCAAAAACGTACCGACCATCATAGTGGCCGGCCCGGGCGTTAAGGGGTCTCAAACTATCATTCTAACGTCATAATATCGGATCTTTGTCAGATATCGTCATAATATCGGATCTTTGTCAGCCCAACTAAGCTCGTCAAATGCCAGCGGCCTTGTAGTTGTCCTTAATCTAGAAAACTTCATTTTACAATTAACTTTACTTGAGGAACTTGACATACGTTTGCAAATCTAGTTCGCTTCGCATACCAATAAAATGCATGGAAATTAACAGTTCTCAACATGATTGAATCTTGCTATTGCTAAAAATTACGTGGTCTGCTGCTTGGTTTCTGCTTACAGCGTTCTTCATGCATTGACTACAAAGGAAACGAACGCAAACTTACCACAATAGTCTGTGATTGCAAGGGGGCAGTATGCGTGCGACACAGATGCAGTTTTGACACAATGAGGGACATCCCCTGCCGGATCAAAGCATTCCACGGATGTCGTGTTGCCTCCCACAATATAAATAAGGCCTAACAACATAAATTCACCCATTCGAAAACATGCCAGATAAACAGTTCGCAAAAGAAAAACTGAATTGCAGCATAATCAAAGATACAGCTTTAACCTTTGCAAATATCAACACATCGTACCATTGTGCAAAGTTGCCTTTGCGTCACAGCGTTCATCGATGGTAGATCCTACTTGTTTCCACCTGGCGCCTGGTTCAGTGCGATGCAGACTGAGAATTGACCTGGGACACTCATTCCCTCCAATGACGTACAATTTATTGCAAGCAGCCACAACGCACGCATCGTTACAGTGATAAGGAAAATCCTAGAAACGAATACCACACAAGGGTAAAACCGCTAGAACTGAGAACATTTGATCGCGGTGAACAAATTTCGCATTCCTAAAAAAAAACTCGCATCGCTTGAAGCAGTAACAAGCAGTAAGCACTGCTGACTTACCATATCTCGAAAGATATTGAAAAAATATTGTGAACTGTCGTCCTAGTCAGGTACGTATGACCAGGGGACAGTGAGGGACATAATCCCCTAACTTTTCGGCAAGAGCCAGGACACAACTGTGCGCACAGAGCATTCTATTTCTATATTAATTTCACCACTCAGGAGCAGAAATCGTATCAACTCGAAGGAAGTCTGCAAGTTAAGAATTTCAGAACCATCACATCTGCCGCTACAGTTTCACTAAACGTCTAAAACCAATCTTTGTACCGGTACCATGACATCCTGGCTGCAGCCTACATTTTTATTCCTTCCCCTAATCATAAAAAACGTTCATGCCCAGCAACAAAAATAAATTCCCCTGGTCATGGGCGTCTGAGGGATCTTTTCCAGGGGGGTGGCACTGGGGGATTTTTTCAAAATTTTTCTAGGGAGGGAGCCAAAAGTGGTGAAATTTGATTTTTCCCAGTCGAAACTAAGAAAACAACCTTTTTTGCTGAAATTTTCAAAATCCAGGGGGGTCAAGACCCCCTGCCCCCCTTCTAATGCCCATGCCCCTGGTGCTATACGCTGAATCACCGTTTTGTGTCTTTACACTAACTACATGATGGTTTGCCCCAATCTGAAATGTCTACATATCAAATGAACCCAGGATAAAGTTCAGCCTAGAATGGTTATACTTTGTAATAGACGTGTAGCAGAGAGATTATTTGTCTTGCACATAACAGTTCAAGCGCAATACCGTAAAAACTATATGGCGCGCAGGAGCAGTTTAAAGAAACTGGAACCAACCCGAGACCGAGATATGTCAAAAAAAAAAAGAAAAAGCAGAAAGATGACGAGATAAGACCCAAGATCTAAAATTTTTCGGATAGACGGCAGGACCTACGAGAGGAGGGTGCACGAGGTACAACGCAGTCCCGGGGGGCTTTAATAGGCCAAACCTTCCCAAACAACGCTCCAAGCCCCCCAAAATTGAAATACAAAACGCTATGAATTAGTGGAGTTTTATAAATCTTTATAATGTCAAGCCCGCGACGGGTCTGGTGCATCGTACGCAGGCCCGGCAGGTACTGGGACCCAGAAGGTAAAAGTACTCGCGCTAACTTTTTCTGTAACCAAGCCCAAAATATCCAGTGTAAGCCAGTTGCCAGTATAACAATTTCATGTTTATGAATCTTAGCATGGCAGCTATTTGATCTACATTATGATTACTATGCAAACAAGCTATACAAGCTTCGACGAGTGCGCCAGAAGCTAGGGAGCCCGGTATCGGTCTTCGTACTCCCTGGCAAAATTTCTCTCAGAGGCACTGACAGACGGTGATACCCAGATTTATTTCTTGCATTAAAAAAACTAATGGGAGATAACTGGGAGTCCAAGGCTGAACGGGAGGGATGCTGAACATTTTTTAGCGATTTGTACTTATTGATCCGTTGCTCTGCACCAACACAAGGCCGATTTTCGATGAATTCAGAGCACCTTTAGTGAAGCAAAGTTGTTTCAGACACAGGATAGGTTTGTCTCAGCATATTATTTTTACAGGCCTTCATTAAATTATAACGGAACCTGTATTTTTGTGCCTAGTTTTTTTGCTTGTGTTGATGAGAATGGTATTTTATCTTACCTTAAACACACTAATAATTAATTGATACAAGCACAAACACTGGTGGACTTAGGCTTGGGAGGCCCGACGAAAGGCTGAAAAAGAGCCCTCTGATGCATGGGTGGCGGAACCTTTTTCAAAGTGGGGGGCACAACAAAGTGCAAGTCAAAAAACTATTAAAATTTTTGTGGTTGGAATTGGCAACTGTGACGTCACCAGCACTGAAATATGACGTCATTAACTTTAGTCAGCATGTTTTTATGCAATGCAAATTTATGTAATGTTTTACAAGCGCTCAACGACCTCTGTCTACACCCTATCTATCTACGCTACGCTTACTTAAGCGCATAAATGCAACCAGCTGTTCTTAGTCTTCCACAAAATTGATTCACAAGTAGGCTACACAAGTACAACATGCACAAAACTAAGGGAGTGTCCACATATTACATCATCAGATAGGGGTGAGAGGGGATCACCTTGTCAGATCACCTTCAGCTTCTACACCATATGAAGGTCTAAATTACACTATTTTAAACAAAATTATACCAAAAACTATGAAAACGTATCGGTGAACCACCTGAAACTAAAATGGGCTATTACAGGGGCGACTCTAGGTCAACAGCGTTGCTCCGGTTCGTCACACAATTTGTACTTACTGAAAACAATCGTTCGAGGTTTGCGTCACGGAAATTTCCATTTGCTTTCATTCTGGCTGGGAATATCGTTGCTCTGTGACGTTAGTTGCGTATCAATAAATGAGAAGTATTAATGTTATTTCTCCACTGCTGACTAACGTACGTCATAGAGCAATGATAACGCCAGTAAGTCCTCTGCTCACTAGGCTCTTTCATATTAGCCTGAGTTACTGGAAGATTATCGTTCGTTTGAAATTACTCTCGGAATGGGAATTGTCTGTTGGATTGGACTTCAAATCTAATTTTCTATACAATACACTCCTTCAAAAAACGTTCAGTCTGATCTAAATTATATTTTTAAAAATACTTACTTGAATAGGACAGCTCGGGCTCTGACAGATGAGCCCGAGTAAAGCGCGAGCGAACGAAGTCGAGAGAACGCCTACGATGAACGATGTTTTATTCAGGTCACATGAACGCGAAAGGCCAGACATGGAATGAAAATATATGAACAGTGACAAGTACGGCCTCTGAGAGAAAGTTTATCAGGAGTACGAAGACCGATACCAGGCCCCTAGCTTCTGGTGCCCTTGTCGAAACTTGTACAGCTTGTTTCTATAGTCATCAGAATAAAGATAAAACAGGTACTAAATATTGTACTGGCAACGACCTTTACACGAGTAATTTGGGTTGATTACAGAAAACGTAGCGTGTATATGTTCATCCTGCCCCAGAACCTGCTGGGCCCGGATACGATGCACCTTTGGTACCCCCTCTTGTAGGCCCTGGTGACAAGACCCAATGAAAAGAGCCCGTGTTAACAACTTAGTGAAGTGACACCGTGGCTGGTAGCACAAACATACAAAGCAAGCAAGCTCGCGTTCTCCAGTATAAATCGTAATCGAAGACTCGGGCCAAGCCCGAGGAGTCCGTGTGCCGAAGTCAGGGGCGTAACGAGGTTAGATGGCGCCCGGGGCAAGAAGCCAGTTTGGCGTCCCTGTGTTCGAACCTGAGTTGTTTCCGAACGAAATGTACTGTATCGAAGAAAGTGCTTGTGACATTGTTGAGACTTTTGACGCCCCCCACAGTCATTCGGCGCCCGGGAGATTGTGCCCACCTTGACCTCCTCGTTATGCCCGTGGGTGGAGTCGCCACTGGGCTGTTAAAAACACCAAGAGCATAGCTTAAAACACAGGCAAAAATGACACAGCATTGATGCCTGTCTCAAACACATTCAAAATCACTTTTCCACATCTAGAACACAGAAGTAACATGACGGAATACTCATTCTGCAACTGCATTGGATACTGGAATGCAAAGACAAGACAGAGCATAAGTAGTAAGTTGTCTGTAAGGATGCCAAGTGTGTTGCCAGTGCAAAAATAAAATATAGCTAATTAGTGTTGCCCAAGTAAAACAAAACCACAATTGAAATTCATCTGTCAAAATATTTCAGTTTGCGTATAAGATTCAGAAAAATTTTACCATTTAGAATGGTGCTAAAACGCTTGAAATTACACCAATTTTTCGATGGTGTGGAACGAATGACTTCCTACACACAATTATGTAAAATTACAATATTTTTGTAAAAAAGGGTGTAGTATTACTATTACACGATCTGGCAACACTGTTCGACAACACCTATGCGGTAAGCAAGCCCGAGAAGGGTGATCGGATTGTGCACGGTGTATTCTGCCAAACATTTACAAAATCCTGCCAAATGACAAATAATATGGCCAAACTACTGCCAAAATTCTGCAAAATTTATTTCATTAAACGATTTACACTATTTTCACAAAAGACCCAATACTAATTGTGTTACTCAAACTTATTTAGGCAAAATTCAAAATTTATAGCTGGGGACGCCATGCCCCCCAGAAAAAATAGTGGGGGACCTAGGCCCATGGGCCCCCCCCGGTTTCGCCACCTATGCCTGATGACGTCATCATACGCAGCCAATCGTGATAAGACCTTTGGATTATGGTTGAGGGATTGAGGTAGAGCTGGTTTTTAGCGCAAAGTTTCGAATAATGGTTAGGTTTACTGTTGCTTTTCCTGGTAAATATGGCGGGAGTCTTTGGCGAACTCTGTGTAGGGTTTGTAAAAAATTACCAGTGTTCATTGACTAAAAAATGCAGTATTAAACAATAAATATTAGGTTGCAGTTTACAATAGACACGGCAAATTGAGTTTGATGCAGATTAATGAGAGTACAAAACAGGGTATGTTTCAACACAATGAAATTCTTGGGATTTCATATGCACTACATATGCTCTAAAAGCAGGGGTCCTTTTTCACAGTCGCCCACACTTTATTTTGAGAAGCTTCATTCTCCGAGAGTAAAAAAAAATTATAATTTGGTACAAATTTTTGCTCTTACTTGACAGTGTCTTTTCAGAACTTTTTGGAACAAATTTTAACCCAGTTTTTTAAGGTATTGCAGTTGGTTTGAAGCTTTTCCTTATTTACACAGTAGAGACACTGGTGGGGGGCCTTTCAAAGCAGAATACCTGCACATTACAGTTGCTGATGGCGGTCCTTTGAAAGCAGAGTACTTACACAGTACAGTTGCTGTTGTGGGCTGTTTGGAAGCAGAGTACCTACACAATACGGTTGCTGCTAGAGGCTGTTTGAAAGCAGAGTACTTGAACATTACAGTTGCTGTTGGGGCCCCTTTGAAAAGACAAAGTACTTACACATTACAGTTGCTCTTGGGGGGCCTCTTCAAAAGCAGAGTACTTACCCAATACAGTGGCTGTTACAGCCTCTTTGAAAGCAAAGTACTTACACATTGCAGTTGCTGTTGGGGACCTTTTTGAAAGCGGAGAATTTACGCATGATCTGCTTTGGAGTATATTATATGAGTGGATATTAAGTTTTTCACCAAAAATAAGGAAAATCTACGTGCCAAGCACCTGGAGGGGAGACCCTAAACAGGGGGTTGGCGATGCACGGCGAGGCAAGTGCCTCGCTTGCTTCCCCTTAAACCTACCACTGCGCACACAGGTAGGATAGGTTGTTTGCACGTAATATTCAATTGCGATTGGCTCACTATTGCTTTGCTGCAAGTTATCAATAGCTGAGTGAAAGTTGGTTATGACAGTCAGTTCAGATATGTGGGCAGGCCCATAGTCAGATTTTAAGGTTTGGGATTCAAAATACATGTTTTGGGGGGCAAGATTTTTATTTTTATTATATGCGTAAAACAAAATTTTCTGGGCACAACAAAATTTGGGAGAGCACTGCCCACTGTGGCTACGAACCTGCACGTTGGCCTACTCTTACAACAAATTTGAGAAATTTGATCTCATGTGCACGATGTGACAGAAGAAAAATTAACGGAACTCTAAAATTCGTCAGTCATGTATTACGTACCGTTTACAGATTTTATTACGATGCAGTTTTTGACAAAGTTAGGCTGGACTTTAATTACCGTCAAATCTATTGTGGTATTAAACGGCTTAAAAAGTGGTTTAATTACAGGTGTTCCCTGGTGGTGGTGTTGGTTTGTTTTAATAAACAATTTGTTAAAAGCTAAACACCTCCACGATGACTACTCATGTAGACTAATAATACGTGTAGTCTGTTAGTTTGGAACTTCAACATTAAGAGATATGTTGCTACGTTTCCCAAATGCAAGTTGTCCATTGGAAATTTCGATTCAAAATACAGTCATCATGTAACCTTCAATAACAATTCCAGTTTTTGTGTCTGCAATGATCTGCATATTGTTTCAAAAATAATCATTTCGCCAGGTTTATTTTATTGTGTTGAACATTAGCAAGTACAGCAATTTTAAGACAGCACACTATGCGTTTCATTTCTTAAATTAGATGAAAACTAGATGTTACACAACTAGGGCTTGTGAAGAAAGCAGAAATTTGTCACTTGTTCACAAGCAAATTTTGATTTTATGTGATTGGTTGTATAATCAAATCAAATAGTCTTATGTTTCAGAACGAATGTTGAAAGTGCTCTGACACTGACGCATTTCCAGAAACAAATATCAGAAAGTCTTTACAAATTTTTCACCAATTCACACCTCCTTTTCCAATGAAGGTTCCTCTATTTTTGGGTATCCGGACAACGTTTACCTAGGACAAGTACCACTCGGGCAACTGCCACCCGGACAACTATGCCACCTAGGACAACTGCCACCTAGGACAATTGCCACTTCGGACAATTGCCACCTGGACAACTATCCCACCTAGGACAACAGCTACCTGGGACAATCGCCACCCGGAAAACTGCCACCCAAACAATTGTCACTTAGGACAACTGCCACCTAGGACGATCGCCACCCAGACAACTATGCCACCTGGACAACTATGCCACCCAGGACAATCGCCACCCGGACAACTATGCCATCTAGGACAATTGCCACCTAGGACAATTGTCACCTGGACAACTTCCACCTGCCTGTTAAGTAAGGCTGAAGAAGAGACAGACAGGAGCCAGTAACACCCAACTGACGCAATTTGACAAGGATAGCTGTATGAAATATTTTTCCAAAAGCTTTGGAAAAATCGAGGAAAACAACTCATGATGATCAGCCATTATCTTCAATTAAGTAGGGTTTGTTTTTCAACTTCCACCCAATTAGAAATTCTTTGTTGTATAAGGGTGAGCAAATATATATTAAGTTCTCATAGGTGGACCATGAGCGGTATGGGTTGCTAAAATGATACTTGATCACAGTCTACAAGCAGTTACGGGGTTGAGTGTATAAAAATGTCAGACTGTGCCCCTTCTAGCGGAAACGTATAATTTTCCACACGAATTCATGTTTTTCACAACCGGGCTACAGCTACCTCATGCACAACAATAGCGCGTATGTGGTGCAAGCGCCAGTAGTAGAGAAGTAGACAACGTAAATTACACGCCAATATTTCGAAAGCATTTAAGCAGAACCGCACGTTTTGGTTCGTTTTTCAGCAGCAAAGCCAACTAAGCTTAGGTGCAGGCTTGGCTTGCCGCAGAATTTCTTGGACAATTTCCTGTACAAATGCAATGAAAAGTGCTTGTCTTGATTTGGTCACGTTTTGCGGTTGACATGCACAAGCAACTCGATAGCAAACATTTTGATTGAAGTCACAAAATTTCTTAGTTCCATGTTTCATTACGATGATTGCAAAGGAAATGGAACCAGTAAATGCTGATTGCTTGTGTAGAAGTTTGCTTTAAATTATGCTATAGCTTTGGTATTAGCCTATATTCTACGCAGTGCTGTATGATCTACTGACTGTGTGAATCACTATTTTGTCGCAAAAAGCAATACACGTACTTACTACGCATACTCACCGGTAAATCAGAGAACAGCATCGTTTCAACATCAAAAAGCTTGATCTTATGCGGTCCGTGAAACACAAAAACGTTTGCTTCTGTAATCGAAAAGAGATTGACCTGAGATATACAATTTACACGACCATTACTTGCATCAAAAGAAAACCTTAACAACTACTCTTCGCTGATACCTGTAACCATGTGTTTTTATGCATTTGCCAAGGCCAGACAATGCACTCACAATAAAAACGCATGTTATTCAGTGAAGCGTGTGCAAGCAAACAAACAAAATGGTTAATAAACAAACAAACAGAATGGATAATAATATCACGAAATGGATTCCAAACAGTATTGAATGACATAATAGCATTATAATATTTCTCCAAATTTTGTATCTGTCACTGCTTTTCTGCAAGCAACTGCCAACACTCCCAGGTACTAAAATGGCGGCCATTTGCAAGACTAAGCAATTTGCAGGGATTTGCACAATTTCTGCAGTGCTAGATTTCAACGTATTGTTATTACATAGAAACTCACGGCCAGATTTGTTTTCACTTGTGTTGAAACCTGTAAACAGAGGCAAAAACACATGTTGGATTCATTTGGTCATAAATGTGTGCTGACGTTAAGCAATTTTCTAACTATTTTTAACTCTTACGACAACTAATATTACTAATATTTCTGATACTAACTAAACAGCATTAATAATAAAGTTTTTGCAAAAGGAACTGCATGTAACTGTTACTACCATATTATGCCACTACCATCACGCAACAAAAATGCTATATGCACTAAAAACTAATTTCAACAAACGTAAGTCTGTTAATACAAATATTTCTCTCTAAATTACATAGAACTTAATAGACAAAACTTCGTCAGCAACACCATACACATCAAAATTGATTTTTGCAGCAAAACGTCTTACTAACTGAGTAAATGCATTACATTATTTATACGGTATTCGCCGATACTAATTATGAAGAATACATTGCATATCCGGAAACACTTCGCAATACCAAGGACAACTCTCTGTAGTGGTCACCAGTCCAGCCTATAGCAATTTAAATAGTCAAAAGTTGCCTGATCTTGAAATTGTTATAACTGTGCACACTGTCCCGTGGCTTGTGTGTGTAAAAGTGGCTGACTATTAATTACGGGTTTGGTTTAAAAAAAACATTATACTACAGCACAGACCATGAATGAATTCTACTTCCTAGGAATAACCTGAAACTGATTGCACTTAAATATGCTCAGTGATGACACAAAACTTCTCAAACCACCTGCGTTAGAGTATGGATGATGTAAAGTTTTTGTTTAACGAAGATAAAGTTCCCGAAGTTTTTCAACTCGGTTACCTAATATTTTAATGACCAGCAAGAAATAACTAGCCGCCTTAAGGTACAAATGAGATTCTTTGTCACACTAACTGTTTCGGTTGACCACCAGATAATATGACACGTATTAATGTAAAGTATGTTAAATTGCAAAGCAATTTTAACGAATGTAATGCAATTTTTTTAAATAGCCAGTGACTCCCAACATTTTTATGGATCGTGCACGGTCAGGAGGTCGAGTTAATTTGTAACATCGCGTTCTTAGGAGCGTAGCAAGGTTAGATGGCGCCCGAGCCAAGAAGCAATTTTGGCGCCCCCCTATCTTCGAACCTGAGGTCTTTCGGAAGCAAATGTACTGTATTGAAAAAAGTACTTGTGACATTGCTGGGACTTTTCGGCGCCATCCGCAGTCGTTTGGCCCCCCCGCAGTGATTCTGCACCCCCATAGTGATTCGCCGCCGGGGGAATTGTGCTCCCTTTGCCCCCCTCGTTGCGACCTTGCGCACTCTAGAAAATTTGTTAAAATTTGAATTTACTCACAAAATAAACGCAGATGCAGGGTTTCTTAACCTGGTGTGGTAGAATCATCGCGAGACAGGAAAAACATTTATTGGAGGGTCCAAACACTAAAACGTGGCTTTTCTTTTAAAGGTTTTCGATAAACCTTTAACTATCCAACTGCACAAACAATATTTGTTGCACTGGTAGAAGAACTGTGTTGCTGGATTGCATATCCTGCACAATAGTTCTTTTGCAGCTGGATCAGAATATCCAAAAACCTATTGAATTTTTTCATGTTTTGGATACGGACACACAAATACAACTGATCTGAGGATAGTAAAATAGGACGTAAATGCCTATTTGAGTGCCTATTTTTTAAAACCATGGGCAATGGATTAGATTTTGCTTGCGCAATAATCATTCCATTTTCCTTGTGCTGTGGTTTCAAGCTCTGAATATTAAATGAATGTCCCAGCTGAAGATTTTGTTACTTGTTGTCCACTTAACACATGAAGCTAAATAACATCTTGCAGCCATTTTCAATTGCGACAAGGCAAAATGGGGTGATGTTTTTTGACAAAAGAATCACTTACAAGCGAAGCTCTCTGTGGCAAAATGTTCAGTCGCTCACGGCCTAAAAAAAACTGGGTATTATCTGGCAACAGAATTACAGTAGATCCCTATAGAGACCTCAGTGCTTCACAGACAGAGATTTCAGCATCATTTCGAAATAAAAGTTTTCCAAGTGATCTCTGACTGATACCTTGAACGTCTGTATTGGATATGTAAGGCGTTTTTCAATTTGCTGGCAGAATGATGTCTACTGCAGATACGAGTAACTTGATGACTGACTGGTAGATACGAACCCGATTTGGATTGTGAGCTGAGAACAGTTACAAGATTCCAAAAAAGGTTGGATAATCTTACGAAAACCCGGGTACAAAAAGAATTGCTCAAAATTGATAGGCGTTGCTTTAAAGCAGGGGTGACGAACACGCGGCCCACGGGCCGCATGCGGTCCACAAAAGAATTTCGTGCGGCCCGCGAA
>Ga0210059_1008231_pt1 | contig 16493 bp, 8 predicted proteins | sample Ectturendosymbi2_FD_188042 | JGI IMG/M metagenome (GOLD analysis project Ga0210059, IMG submission 188042) | Ecteinascidia turbinata endosymbiont from Florida, USA - Sample 2 (SPAdes) (version 2) | ecosystem: Host-associated > Tunicates > Ascidians > Unclassified | place: Key West, Florida...
CAATCCACTTCTAAAACCATACTGGTGTTCAGAAAGCATATTGTGTTGTTCAATATAGGAATACAGGCGACTATAAAGTAATTTTTCAAATATTTTGTTTATGGGTGAGAGAAGTGATATTGGCCTGAAGCTGTTGCAAAGGTCTTTTTTCCCCTGTTTGTGAATAGGAACTACTTGTGCACATTTTAAACTTTTGGGGTAGGTACCCTTTCGTATGCAAAGGTTAAAGATTTGGGCTAAAAATGGGGATAAGGCACTTTTGCACAATTTTAGTATACGTATTGGGATGGCATTCATTCTAACACTCTTGCACTCTAACAGCCTGTTGATGACAGCTTCAACCTCTTCAGGAAAAGTTTCTGAATTTCCTGTGTGTTGTGAATTTGTGGGATTAAGTAATTTGTTTGGATAAGAATGGGTTTTAACTTGGTATTTGGTTAAGGTATTAATTAGTTTCCACACTTTTACAGAGTCATTTCCACATCCAAGAAACTGAGATTGATAATATTTTCTTTTGCTGATTTCTAGTTGGTCATTTACCTTATTCCTTATTTTTTGTATCCTTTATGTTCTTGCTCATTACCAAATTTACAACGAATTCGTGCTCTATACAACTTATTTTTTAAATCCAAGTTGAATCCACAAACCACACACAATTGAAAACTTCAGGCGGCCACACACCTGCCATGCCCGGGATGAGTTTGCGGAGTTATAATGTTACAGGCTAGTTTTGCCTATGACAACTATTACTGTCCAAATGCCAAGCCTGCTGAAAACCTCCCAAGCTCGAATCCAGTCAAACAGATTCAAAAAAAATTATATCGAATCAAAACCCATCATCAATCAGCTGACTCCGAAATCATGTCATGAAAAAAGTGACCAGGAGCCGTGTGATGCTTTAGCATGACCAGCCAAGTGGTAGGCAACCAGAAGCAATTAAGCCTCTTTTAAATATTTCAACTGAATAACGATGAAAGCAATTACACTATTTAGCTAATTAAGGAACCAATCAAAACACCTGAAACTTCGAGGAATTACCAGGAATTTGGGTATAAAAGGCGTCTCATCTGGACTGAAATTTCAGACTTCCTTCTTCTGCCCTAGGACAGTTGCAGAGGTTAAGTCATTACCATGACATTGGGCATTGCACTTACTTCAGGTAATGATAAAGAAGAGGAAACTGACTTATTCCGCCCTAGGACCGTTGCCAGGGTTAAGCCACTGTCACGTATTAGTACTTTGTACACTACCGACTGTGATCAGGAATTGACAAGAGGTGATCCGCGGCCCGTACCAGACTCCATGTCAGTTTAGAGTTTCAAGAAACTGGTTTATCCTAGCAGGATTCCGCCAGGCTAAAAGTGGCTTGTTCGAATGAAACTCTGTCAGGCTAAAATGCTGCACTGTGCCAGCAATAGCCTTAGTCATGTAAGTCTTTCAGATTTAAACTGTATTAGTATGTGAGTTCAATTCCAGAAAGTGAAGTTCTGTCAGTTTAATTCACAAATACTGTATTGTACTATCATGCTTTTGTCAGGCAAGTGGTTCAAACCAAAATTGTGTTTATAACTAAACTATATTCAATTTGTTAAATTATTATGTAAGTCTGAGTTCAGTCATTTGGTTTACTTTCTTCAGCCGTTGAAGGTTTTACCTTCTTCCGCTTAGCACCTAGGGAGGCCGTATAAGTGGTGAGCAATGCTCCCCTTATGCCGCAGTGGACATTTCCACACTTGGGTGAATGCCATTTGAATTATACTAGAACGCGTACACATCTTGATGTGTGCCCGATTCTGCTCGGCATGTCGGTTGCATCTCTTTGTAGCCCTCTTGGATCGAATCCAGCTTGGCAGTAGGTCACTAGAAATCTTTGGTCTTTCTTCGGACCAGCCCTTCTGACTGAACGTACCTTTGACTTATCATTGATTAATTGCGAACCTTCATCTGAACTACTTTTCCTTGCCTAGCACTTCACTTAGTTCCGAGCAGCGCAACTCGCGGACTGTGAAACGAAAGCATGATGACTTTAAATTAGCTTTGGATAATTGAGTACACACTTATACATGAGTATCTTTATAGATAGAAATGCATTGTGACATGAAAAGAAATTGAGTCTTATTTATACCATAAATTGCTTGAATAGGAGAACCGACCTGGATGGATCGTAGATTTCTTATCGCAATTTGCTAAGGTGCAGCATTAAAAGATGAGAGTTATACAAGCGTTGTGACATGTCGAGAAGTGACTGGAGATTATGAAACATTGTACCTTGGTGAGTACCTTTGCATTTTATTCAACATCTAGGCTATCCAACAAGGGGCAGCTTAGAAAAATCTTTTTTCAAAATGGGGCCGCAGAACAAAAAAATTTGAGAAGCCCTGACATAGAGGATTAAAACACAATATTTTGTATTGCTTGGAAAATGACAACTTCAAAACGGCATAAATAAGCTCTGTGTCCACTGAATGGATTGTGCTTGTTTGTTCAATAAAATATGTGGTTAGAAATCTCAAGATGCATTTTATTACTTACGGTTACTATAAAAAAGGAGTTTGCATACAGGTAATCAGATCGACAGCTAGACGATATTTTCGAGGGCAGCAACACCGTACCACATGAAAATGTATACGTCCGAAAACCAAACCTGCACAAAACGCTAGAAATCACGGAAAATTAACCAAAAGAACTTCTGAACTATGCGAAAGAGCTATAAATTCCCAAGTATTTAAAAAAAACCTACCTGTTTTTTTTTTGTTTTTTTGAGTTTTTTAAGAGGAACAAGATTTGCTCGGTTTTTAACGAAAATGGAAAAATCCTAGGCTATTCTTAATTGTTTTTATTGCATCATGCAATATCATTAGTTTCAGAATTACGCAATAAAAACTTGTTATACCTATTATGCCATTCAAATTCAAGGGCAAAAAAATGTACACCATCTGTGTTTTTGCAAATTTTTGGTCAATTCGCTCTGTGAGTTTGATGCACGCTACTGAAATAAATTATAAACATGTTGATCAATTTACCAAAGTTACGTTAACCGGCAGTCGTCTAGCCGGCAGTAAATAAAACGTATCCGGCAAAATACCGAAAAAAATGCGGGCGGGATGTGACGGCTGACGTAAACCACAGACAAGGTAGCCGGCAGTCGAAGAAAGTGCAAAAAACACGATATGCAGAGTGTCATATGATTTGAATGCCTGGAAACGTGCATCGCATGGTAGCGAAAGTATCCGATATGCACAATGGCAGCTAAGCTGAACACCTTAAAAAGTGTGTGATGGCTGTGCCGGCTGATGTAGGCAAACCCACAAGGATTAAGGAAGGTAGCCGGTGTCAGAGTAAAGGAATAAAGTTTGGTGATTGCTTTTTTGATGTGTCTAGATTAAATTGAAACTTTTTGGTTAGATGTAAGATACCCATAACAAACTACAGTAGCCTACGGGAATAAATATCACCAAAGAAAAAAAATTGGACTTAATTTTAGATCTCAATTATTTTTTTTTTCTAAGGGCAAACTCTAACCCGAAACAATTAAACTAAACACCAAACCCTCATCTCTATTCATCAGATTTCTCTGCGATATGTAGAATAATATTCTGAGCATTTGCACATGGCGTGAAGTCAGAAATTTCGAAAGTCACACATTTCGCTTGACACCGCCAGTTGAGGAAAGTGCAAAAAAACACAAAAGCAAGGCGTTGGCCGATTGAAGCAAAGAAAAGTAGTCTATCTACTAGGCAAATGTTTAGACAACACCTTTTTTGAATAAAGACTATTCTAAAACAATTTACTTCCATTTGAGCTATGCCTTGTGAATTGACCATTGCTTGAAATTAAACGAAATAACAAAAGACCTAATTTAAATCATTCAAGCATAGGCAGAAAGTTGAAATAATAAAAAAAACTCAAAACAGCAACGTACGTCGGATATTTTCAAAATAAATTTGTCTCATGAACGTTATCTTTCAACTGACTTACATTTCTTAATTGCAATTGTAGTGTGGGGAGAAAGTTTAAATAATTTTGAAAATTTCAAGAAACTGTGATGTACGCCAGAATTTTTTCACAAAAAAAGTCACAAGAAAAATTATTTTTTAGTGGATCGATATTCCGTGATTCTAGCATGGGTACAATGTTGAAATATTTCTGAAAAACTGATGAAACTGTGATGTTCAAACAATTACTTTTCATGTGATCTACATTTCGTGACTCTAGCGTAGATAAAAAATTGAAATATTTCTGAAGAATTCATGAAACTGTGAACTCTGCTAGAATTTTTTCACAGAAACATGTCTCACGAACAACTACCTTTCACGTGATCCACATTTCGTGATTCTAGCATGGGTACAATGTTGAAATATTTTTGAAAAACTCATGAAATTGTGCAGTCCGCCAGAATTTTTTCACAAACACATGTCTCACGAATAATTACTTATCACGTGATCCACATTTCATGATTCTAGCATGGGTACAAAGTTGAAATATTTTTGAAAAACTCATGAAACTGTGCAGACCGCTTGAATTTTTTCACAAATACATGTCTCACGAATAATTACTTATCACGTGATCCACATTTCGTGATTCTAGCATGGGTACAAAGTTGAAATATTTTTGAAAAACTCATGAAAGTGTGCAGACCGCTTGAATTTTTTCACAAATACATGTCTCACGAATAATTACTTCTCACGTGATCCACATTTCGTGATTCTAGCATGGGTACAAAGTTGAAATATTTTTGAAAAACTCATGAAACTGTGAAGTCTGCCAGAATTTGTTCACAAAAAATGTCTCACGAAAAATTACCTTTCATGTTATCCACATTTCGTGATTCTAGCATGGATACAAAGTTGAAATATTTTTGAAAAATTCATGGAACTGTGAAGTCAATCTTGCTGGCAATTGCGACTGGCAATACATTTAGCATCATTTGTTTTAATGTCGCGACAATGTTGACCAAAATGCATTTATTCCGTGACTGTTACACTTTCTGTCTTTGTACCTGTTCTGAATACACTCGTTCGTTTGTATTCTGATTTACCTGTGCTGTGACCACACCCACAGTGGAGCAATGTTCTCACCAAAATGGAAAACATTTGCTCGATTGGTAGCCTACGTAAGACCTAGTTTTGCTGGACAATCTTTTTGTGTTAATGCACATGAAACTTTGTACTTTTTTTGCCATTTCACAGTTATGCATTTTGATTTGTCTTTAACCTTAAATATATTTTCATGTCCTTGTGCAAGTATCACTCTTGCAAATGAAACTTTTGACATTAATTTCATCTGTTAAAATTTGATGTTGAACCTGAACATTTTGATTGTTCAATACTTTTTATTAATTTAATCTATAAAACTTTAAAATGTGGATAACGTGAAAAGTAATTGTTCGTGAGACATGTTTTTGTGAAAAAATTCTGGCAGACTTCACCGTTTCGTGAGTTTTTCAAAAATATTTCAACTTTGTACCCATGCTAGAATCACGAAATGTGGATCACGTGCAAAGTAATTGTTCGTGAGACATGCTTTTGTGAAAAAATTCTGGCGGACTTCACAGTTTCATGGGTTTTTCATAAATATTTCAACTTTGTACCCAAGCTAGAATCACGAAATGTGGATAACTTGAAAGGTAATTGCTCGTGAGACATTTTTTGTGAAAAAAATTCTGGCTGACTTCACAGTTTCATGAGTTTTTCAAAAATATTTCAACTTTGTGCCCATGCTAGAATCACGAAATGTAGATTACTTGAAAGGTAATTGTTCGTGAGACATTTTTTGTGAAAAAATTCTGGCTGACTTCACAGTTTGATGAGTTTTTCAAAAATATTTCAACTTTGTACCCTTGCTAGAATCACGAAACGTGGATAACGCGAAAAGTGATTCTTCTTGAGACATGTTTTTGTGAAAAAATTCTGGTGGACTTCACAGTTTCATGTGCTTTTCAAAAATATTTCAACTTTGTACCCATGTTAGAATAGTGAAATTTGGATCACATGAAAAGTAATTGTTCGTGAGACATTTTTTGTGAAAAAATTCAGATGGACATCACACTTTCATGAGTTTTTCAAAATTATTTCAACTTTGTACCCATGCTAGAATCACATAATTGGATCAAGTGAAAGGTTAACAGCTTGCTTTTGTGTTTTTTTGCACTTTCCTCAACTGGCGGTGTCAAGCGAAATGTCTGATTTTCGAAATTTCTGACTTCACGCCATGTGCAAATGCTCAGAATATTATTCTACATATCGCAGAGAAATCTGATGAATAGAGATGAGGGTTTGGTGTCTAGTTTAATTGTTTCGGGTTAGAGTTTGCCCTTAGAAAAAAAAAATAATTGAGATCTAAAATTAAGTCTATTTTTTTTCTTTGGTGATAGTTATTCCCGTAGGCTACTGTAGATTGTTGTGGGTATCTTGCATCTAACCAAAAAGTTTCAATTTGATCTAGACACATCAAAAAAGCAATCACCAAACTTTATTCCTTTGCTCTGACACCGGCTAAATTCCTTGTGGGTTTGCGTACATCAGCCGGCACAACCATCACACACTTTTTAAGGTGTTCAGCTTAGCTGCCATTGTGCATTTCGGGTACTTTCGCCACCATGCACGTTTCCAGGCATTCAAATCATACGACACTCTGCATATCGTTTTTTTGCACTTTCTTCGACTGCCGGCTACCTTCTCTCTAGTTTACGTCAGCCGTCACATCCCGCCCGCATTTTTTTCGGTATTTTGCCGGATTTCTTTTATTTACTGCCGGCTTGACGACTGTCGACTCACATAACTTTGGTGTCCTGGAAAGGGGCCAAAAAAGAGTCAAAGGGTCAAACTCAATTTTTGGGCCAGTAAGTGTCAAAAGGGCCAACCTCGCAACCCTGGCTTCCAAGGTAAAGTTGGCCCGACTTTTTCCTGATCAACTTTTTGTTGGATGCGAGGAAAGTAAAATTTAAAAAAATTTGAAACAGCAGATAGGAAAGACACTTAGGATGAAAAAAACGAACGGGAAGAATAAAAGAATGGCCTAGAATTGCAGGTCAATCAAAACTATGGTTTGGAAAACATGCTTCAAAATAAAAAAAGGCCATCGCAAAAAGTGTTCAACAACAAAACACCCATGTGTTTCAACAAATATCAGCCAACTTTACGGGAAACATACAATGAGTTTTATATCATTTTCTTTATCTGTTGTGGTACTGTAGATTTGTTTGTTGCAAAGATCGCGGGTTACACTTTTCTGTGAGCGACGTACGAGACCAAAACGTTAACCTACCTATGTAGAGTAAATGTAAGAAAATTGCATTGAAATCCCGCTGCGCATTCCTCGATTCAATTGAAAATTTAACAAATTTCCTGGAAACATATAGCGATGAGATTTATATCATTTTCTTTGTCTATAGAAGTAGATTTGTTTGCTGCAAAGATCGCGGGTTGCACTTTTCTGTGAATGACATACGAGACCGAAACGTGAACCCACCTGCAGACAGAAAATGCAAGAATTTTGCATTAAAATCGCGTTGCACAATTCCTCGGTTCAATTTGAAATTTAAAAACGTTCCCGGATATATATAGCGATGATTTTTATATCACTTTATTTGTCTATTGAAGTAGATTTGTTTGCTGCAAAGATCGGGGGTTACACTTTTATATCAACGACATACGAGACCGAAACGTCGACCAACCTATGTTGAGTAAATGCAAGAAATTTGCATTTAGTCGCGTTGCACACCGCTCAATTCAACTAAAAATTTAGCATTATTCCGGGAAAGATATAGCGGTGAGTTCTATATCATTTTTTTGTCTGTTATAGTAGATTTGTTTGCTGCAAAGATCACGGGTTACACTTTGACATGAACGACATACGAGACCGAAACGTCGACCTACTTATGTCGAGTAAATGCAAGAAATTTGCATTGAAATCGAGTTGCACACCGCTCGATTTAACTATAAATTTAACATTTTTCCGGGAAACATATATCGATGAATTTCATATCATTTTCTTTGTCTATTGAAGTAGCTTTGTGTGATGCAAAGATCGTGGGTTACACTTTTATAGCAACGACATACGAGACCGAAACGTCGACCAACCTATGTAGAGTAAATGCAAGAAATTTGAATTGAAATCGTGTTGCACGCTGCTGGATTTAAGTCGAAATTGTATGACTTTCCGGGAAAGATATAGCGGTGAGTTTTAGGCTATATCAATGTCTTTGTCTGTTGTTGTAGATTTGTTTGCTGCAACGATCACGGGTTACACTTTGACATGAACGACATACGAGACCGAAACGTCGACCTACTTATGTGGAGTAAATGCAAGAAATTTGTATTGAAATCACGTTGCACACCGCTCGATTCAACTAAAGATTTAACAACTTTCCGGGAAACATATAGCGATGAGATTTATATCATTTTCTTTGTTTATTGAAGTAGATTTGTGTGCTGCAAAGATCGTGGGTTCCACTTTTAGATGAACGGCATACGAGACCGAAACGTGAACCTACCCATAGACAGCAAATACAAGAATTTTGAATTGAAATCGCGTAGCACAATTCCTCGATTCAATTTGAAATTTAACAACTATCTGGGAAAAATATGGCGTTGAGTTTTGTATCATAGCATTTTCAGGCGAGTGCCATTTCAGCGAAGTTGTTTGGAGGAAATGCAAATCAACTGAAAGTGGACGGCGTTTCGCTAATACATCATGCCATGGTCATGTGTTATGCATCTTAGTAGTGCATACCAATGTATGTTCTTTTGTCTTCAAACGTCACGTTGCGAAACCGCTCAAATACAGAAGAAAGAATGTTCCTGCATTTCAATGCGAAGGTTGTTGCAACTTTTCAACCTGTCCAGTCACCTTCAAAAGTCAAATAAATGAAGACTTGCTTGAAGAAGTCGGTTTCTACGGTTAGGTGCTGTTATGTTGAGTAATAATTATTTGTTTCAGTTTTGTGAGTCTTTCAAAGATGTATGTAGCAATAAAATGTTTGTGCTTTAGACAACATTTGTTTTTCTGGTTACACTTTGAAGTGACAAAGAATTGTCTCCGTTCTCTGTTTCAAATTTTGTTTGAAATTAAGTTTTTCAACACTGCTATTGAAAATACGCTGAACATAAACATGGTCATTTTGTGCTGTAATGTTGTTTGTACGTTTAATGCAATCTCAGCACCTAGAGCGTCATACATTATACCATAGGTGTACGGGAGTGCATATTTTTGGGGATGCAAAAAATGTTTGTCCAAATTTGAACTTGTTTTTCCCAAATAACGTATTTACAGCAAGCCCTAATCTTAAGACTAAAGATACCATTGTAAACAAATCAAGATTTCTGCATGCCTAATTAGGCCTACCAATTACCGGGGTTCAAAGCCGCAGAACCTCAACTAGCAATCAATATTCTGCATAGCTACATGTGAACAATGGTAATATTTACTGTGTTAAAATATGTTAGCTAATTTCAATAAAATCCCCCAGAAATTGCTGTTCATGCCACCACGCTTGTGAGGTGTTCAGAATCTTCATTTTCAAGTTTTTATATACGTTCTAAACCTATTCCTCCAGCACGATCATCCTAATAGCTAAGATCTGTTCTTCTCTAGTTTAGATGTGTGCATTTGTGTTGGCCACAATGGCAGTCAATGTGGAAAAGGAGTAAAATATCGGGTTACGATCCAAAGTATTACATTGCTGCAGCAATAGGTCACGTCTCAAGTAAGTAGAGGGAAAGGAGGCAATTTAATACATAGCATATAAATTAACCTTCCACACTGGGCAATCTTCACTCAGTGGCGTACCTAGGGTTTCCCGCGCCCGGGGACAAAATCAGTGTTGGCGCCCCCCTCCACTCAGATCTTTTGTGGCAGCATAGATGCGAAGATTGGTTTGGGAGTTGATGGGCGTCGAAAGATGACTCGGGCCCAGCATGTGGTTTTTTATAGACCCGACAAAAAAATTCATATGGCTGTGACGTCATGGATTTGACGTCAAGACTTTTGAATCTTGGAAATCATTAAAACTGTCGTAGAGTTAAGAGTCTAATCGTTTCGCATGAAGCTATCCCCACTTTGAATTTTAGGTCAAAATGGGACACTCAAACTGTTGTATTGTGACATTCCCAATTGCAGTAATGCATTCGAATTTTAGCAATTAGTGAAAGAAAAAGCAACAACTAGGCAAAAAGCTATCATCTGCAAAAGTCTTCATGAATCGTAATGAAATGATTTTAATGGGACAGAAATCTTCTATCAACACAGCATAAAATTGTCCAGATCCAGTTGCATCTTGTTTTTTAAAGTCCGATTTGTCGGAGCCTGTTTGAAATCCTGAATGCAGCGTTCACGCTTGTTCCCATTTCTCTCGTCAGGTCTTGTGACAATCACCGCGGGTGCCAGCTGTAAAGCAGGGTGGCCAACCTATGGCGTATGCGCCAAGTTTTGCGCATTGGATGATTTCAAGTGGCGCATCTTTGTGATCGTAATAAAGCAAGATAACCTCCTCGATATTTTATCGGCTTTTCGTTTCGCACAAATCCCTTGTGAGTTACCAGTTATCATCGTGAAACAAGCTGTTCATGATGTTCCGGAAGAAAAAAACGAGCCACCTGAGGAAAGAGCTCTATTATGTGAGAACATTTGATCTGAAATTTTAGTTAGTCTTACTATCTCATTCATCTAAATATCACACTGCAGGGCAAGAATAAATTGTTTCGTAACTTAATAAATCACATCAATGCATTCAAGATGAAGTTAAAACTGTTAATTTCGCAGTTAGAAAATGAGAGTAGGCTACGAGCAAGCAGATTGAAGATGTTGTTGATATTGGCAATTGAGAAAATGCACTGAAAAGATCAAGTTATTTCAAGACTTTTCTGATTTTGCTGAAGAAAAAGACTGATTTTCGGCATTTATAAACCCATTCTTACTTAGTAAACAACAGAATATGAAAATGCCAATAACATACAAGGTGGAAATCATTCATTTCAAAACATTTTCAATAGTGAAAACGTACCGGTACAGTAATTTGCAGGACTTTCCTTCAGTCCAGTCCCTGGGGTTTCTAATGTGATTCATTTCTGGCGATCCTTACCATGTGAAAATTTCCCAGAACTACGAAAATGCGCTCAGAGTTATATTTCGTTTTGAAATAACGTTCAAAGGCGAAAAAGCATTTTCGTCCATGAGATTGATTAAAAGCAAAACGAAGTCGCGTCTGACTGATTCAAATTTATAGAATTTTCTGTTGCTCAGTGCTCTCAGTAAAAAACTTCCTCCAAACATTAAAAAAAATTGATGAAATCGAAGCCAACTCAGAACGACGTTCATTAAAATGTAAGTAAATGTGAAGGTTATTTGCTGCTTTACCAAATATTCCGTTTGCATTTAACATCAATAACTGCAAAATCACTAACGATGTGAAATAACACCGTTACGAGATAGCCGATCGTATGACGCATCGGTAGGTTGTATCAGGCTGGAAAAAATTGGCGTATGTTGCGCAAAAGGTTGGCCACTCCTGCTGTAAGGGTCCCTGTCTTCGGGAGCATGCATTCCCAGTGACGGATTTACGCATAGGCCAAATAGGCCATGGCCTAGGGCCCCGCATCTGCTAGGGCCGGACCTGAGTACAACCATGCAAGTTGATGCATTGCCGCCCTTTATATTTTTCTGTACTATAAACAAATTGTTAAGCTTGTTTTGTTCAGTAAAGCAGATGAAGGTAACAATGCGTTTCTTCATCTCTCAGATCACTTAACATACATTTGCATGCCCCCTCAGGCAAGTTCCCATTCAGATCCATTCAGCACGTTTTATTAGCCAATAAGAAGCGTCTCGTCCAGAGGTTAAAAAATGCGGTTACGTACTCGCGCCCCGCGACCAAAAATGTGGAGTGCGCGAACGTTTTTTTACCTTTTCTACTTCATAAATATAAATGCTGTATGGTAAAGCTTATATGTGTGCGCTACTAAAAATTGCTGCGCGGTAATATCATTCACAGAAAATTTTTCACCTCTGGTTTAGTTACAAGATTTTGATAAACGCACTTTTTGTAATTTCACCCTTTGGATGACCCATTGCCTTGGGTGTTCGGGTCCGTCGCCTTGTTCATTCCCCCTTTTGCACATCTCTGGTAACATTGACTACGTTTTATCGCTGCTCTGAACGCATGCGCAATATAGCACTCTGCATGCACTGTGAAAACTGGATACCCGTCCTATTGTGACGCAACTATAAAATGATAGGGAAGTTGGAAAGTTCGCAACCCTGGCTTTCTGAAAGCTTTTGTGACGCAGCCGAGTCAAACCACAAGCGGGCGATTATTGCCAAATGCCATACGACATTTTGTAAATTGTAATTATTAGCATCCGCTGCCGTTTGACATTTCGTAATTAGTACGTAACATTCCGACCTCAGTTTGGCGCCCCCAAAATGCTGCGCCCGGGGGCGTATGTCCCCCCCCTTTCCCCCCTCGTTGCGCCACTGGCATCGACCCAATGACTATATTGATTTCACACCAAGCTATTCCCCCACATTTTGCAACAAAATTGCTCCCATGGCATGATGCGCTTACGAATTACCTGCAACACAGTGGTTTTCAATCTTGGAGTCGCAAACCCCAGAGCAAGGGCGACTCCAGGCAGGGCCGGATTAAGGGGGGTTGGGGCAACGGGGGAAATTGCCCCGGGCCCTCCGTTCCAAGGGCCCCCCGCATTGACATTTATTTGTTTTTATTTGTTTTAAATAAAACTTCGTTTGAAAAATTGTCATGATTCAAAAGAGATACAAGAATACAACTCTATATTCCGATGCTGCGTTGAGTGTCATTAATGATATCTCTACAAGTTTGACTTTCTGCCAGTTTTAGTAATCACTACTAAATATGAATATTTTCGGTTTTGTTCAATGCAAATATATTTGAATTTTGCATGTAGCTTTTCCTAATAATCGTTCTTTTGGCATGGGTTGATGCATCACGGCTACTGCACAAATGTCGCGAAAACGATACTATTACGCAGCAAAACTAGTTCTGCTGTGGTTGCTGTTTGGCATCAATGATTCTGTAGCTCCTTGTGCCGTCTGGAGGTAGCCGCAGCCAGTGTTGCCAACTCTTCTTTCAACGAATATACCAAATCTTGTCTGAAAATATACCAAATATATACCAAATTTATATCTGCAACAGAACACTTTCACTTCAATGCTGGTTTTTCAATGCCCTTTTACTGTTTCACGCAGAAATTAACGTAGAGATACTGCAAGCTCAATTTCTGGTTTCTGAGCTGTAGCAGTGACAGATTTATAAACCATTGTAAAATTAAACCCTCCAACACCTGCAACTGCATTTTGCTTTCTTTTGTGGCCCAGCACATTATTATGTTCCATGATAGCTGGAAATTTCCTTTTTTTCTAATCTGAGGAAGGGATACACAGCACCAGCAGAATACTGCTTTGCAAGCCATGCAAACTATCGGTCACTCTGCTAAATTTTTTGTCACTCTCGTACACAGCTTTCCCACCTTTTGATACACTGGCTAACTAAAATCATATACCTTTTCCAGAACTCAGCTCTCTTCCAGACTCATTTTCTGCTTACCCAAAATACATATTTACTACCACGTTAAGTGAAATCACCAAACTTTTTCATATAGCTTTAACACCACTATCTTGGTTTCTCTGTTTCCCTTTGTAATGAACCAATCCAACTAAACCCTCAGAAAAAAATATACCAAATATATACCAAATTTGTCATGTATAACAAATCAAAAATTTATATACCAAGCACTTTGAAAATATACCAAATTTTTGAAATTTGGCATAAATATACACAAGTTAGCAACACTGGCCGCAGCCAACTGCGACTTTTATTTCGTCATAAACAGTGGCGATTCTAGAATTAAAAAAGTGGGGGGTATAGGTTGAAAATGTAACAATGTAAAAAATGTATAGGTTGCGGGACAAAACGCGTGCTTTCATGGGGAATTTTCTTTTATGGAAGTAGGTTCAAGCGTTTTGTGAACGTTCATTTGCATTGCATTGTCAGCAACCTGAAAAGCATAAGCAAAATGTCGACGTTGCCAACCTGGAAATATTTCTGCTGACGCACGTAACTGTCGCTCATCGGAGCTGTGGGCAGCTTAGCAACAGAAATAACAATTCATATACTATATACAACATGCATCACCACAATAAACCATACAAATGTCAGATATTGCCAGGCTTGTCCATGGGAATGTCATTCCTATGGGAAACGTCCCATGGGATGGGACAGCACACATTTGTATTTCCCATGAAACTCAGAATAGAATGAGAGCGTCAGAATGTTACTGAAATGTCATACTTAGACTACTTCTGAATTTTAAAGTCAATAAATTTTGTAGTTTTGCATGTCTCTTTGTACATGTAGTCCTATTTAGTAGATACTAAACTTTCATTAATTTAATAATTTTAATTGTATTGTATTCTATATTAATATTGTAATAATATAATGGGAATCCCATGGGATGAGACAAGCATAAATTGCTATGGGATAGATAAATATGGACAACCCTGGACATTGCCCTCTTCTCGAGCTCGTAATGTTATTCTTGGCAGACAAACAAGTTGCGTTGTTTAAAAGTTATCGCCAGGAAAGGTTGCCGAGTTAGCAACCAGCGGCAAGAAAGATTGCTTTGCTGTAAAACGTATTTTCTCCAAACACGAACTGTCACCAGGAATGGGTAGAACAGATGAAGTTGTAAGGTCGACGTTTGCCCTAATGTTGTTGCAGACCAGTGCTGGCTCAAGTGCTACAAACAATAACTTTCAGCTGAAAGCTTACTTCCAAAGATAAAGTTTATGAATCAAGGTATGAAACTTATGCTCTGCACTATATGTCCAGTGAAATACAACTACGTGTCTTTTTATGACAATGCATATGTGAAGACATTGCCGGTGTGACCAACACCAAGCAAATAATGAAAACTAGACGAACGTGGTAGTTGTTTCCATGTTTATTTTCTTTATCGTTTTCTTTTGAGCCAGTTGTTCAAAGCCAGTTGTTCTTTTGAGCCAGTTTTCAGTAACGATTTATAAATCAAGCATTTATTAAGTTGTGTCGTGTAAAATGACCATTGCACCCTCTTGTGAAAAACAATAACGCTTTTAAATAAAACATCCGGTTATTGGTTGAGAAATCTTCGGACACCACCACGTACAGCATTAAGCGCTTGCGAAAAGAAGACTTTAGGACGTTTTCACAGATTTTCGTAAGTTTTCAAGTCTAAGCGAGGTTCAAACTACACGTGAACAGTTATTTTCGACATTTAATACTAAACGTTGTCAAAGTCAAAAAAATGATGAATTTTTAGCATACCTGGGCAAATTGAGATAATTATGTGAGGAGCTGCAATGCCCAAATATTTGTTTTGTGGGGTACTTCAACGCTGGAACCAGAAATGCATTTGGTGGTTTGTTGGAAGACTTTTGTATGGAAAATGATTTTATCATCTCTGATTATGCACTACTACCCCAGGATACATTCACATACGTTAGTGATGCACACAACACAGCTTCTTGGATAGACCATTTTGTCTCATCCTTTTCAGTGCATCAAGCAATGTTCAATATGGATGTGCTAACCGAGTGCATAATCTCTGAACATCGGGCTGTGGCAGTCAGCATTCAGTGCTCCCACCTTCCTGAATTTGACGACGAGGTGGTGGAGCCTCATCCAAGTCGAATTGACTGGCTTAAGGTTACGGCCCAGGAAAGAGAGGACTACTACCATGAAAGCAAAAACCTACTTGATCAACTGCAAGTGCCCACAGAGGTTAGGCACTGTCAAAACTTTAATTGTACAGATGAGAAACATCTGGAAGAAATAGAAAATTTGTATGCAGAACTGACCAATGCTCTGCTTGCTGCTGCATCCTCTGCAATTGAACCAACAGGTAAAAAGAATGAAGGTAAATTTAACATTCCTCGCTGGAACTCGGTGGTCAAATCAAAACACCAAATTGCAAAGGCAGCCTTCCGGCTATGGGTAAACTGCAATAGACCCAAGACTGGTGACATACACAGAAACATGACTAAAACCAAAAAAGATTTGAAATATTCATTGCGGCAATGCCGCAAAAATGCTGAAATGCACAAGGCAAATGGCCTAGCAGCTGCACTACAGGCTGATAAAACCAAGAAGTCATTTTGGCAAAAGGTCAATAACATAAACAGATCCCCATCACTACCAACATTGGTGGTAGGGGCAAATTGTGGTTCAGAGATTGTTAAAATGTGGAAAGACTATTTTAAAGGAATATTAAACTCTGAAAACTCTGTCAATGGGTCTGCATAGTCTGTGGAACACAGCATAGACTGCAAGGAGAACTATCTGGGTCTTGAAGTGCCCATGTGTTCTTTTGTCTCCTTGGCATCACTTCTTCAAAAGCTGCCCTTGAACAAATCTCCAGGGCCTGATTGTATTTCTGCAGAGCACCTGCTGTATGCAGATGAATCTCTGCGTTTTTTCT
>Ga0210059_1008232_pt1 | contig 16493 bp, 12 predicted proteins | sample Ectturendosymbi2_FD_188042 | JGI IMG/M metagenome (GOLD analysis project Ga0210059, IMG submission 188042) | Ecteinascidia turbinata endosymbiont from Florida, USA - Sample 2 (SPAdes) (version 2) | ecosystem: Host-associated > Tunicates > Ascidians > Unclassified | place: Key West, Florida...
CTTCGGTTCCAACGCGCTCTTTCTGTGAGAGCATTCTCTTTGTGCGCCTGGAGGCGCTGAGAGGCAGTGAGCGGCGCGTGGTGAGAATAGTAGGAATGGTCGGACTTACACTTGACGAGACCCAAGCGGAGAATCGGAGACTAAGTTAAATAAAACTGATGTCGCCCGCTGGGTAGCTGACCTCGAACAGTACCTCCTACGGATATGAACTAAGTTTCTTCATCAAAGAAGTAATGTGATTCTTATACAGCATGCTCTTACGCAGGGGTCTCAAACTCAAATTGCTCCTTGGGCCAAATGACGACTTGTAAGGTAACCCGCGGGCCGCTGACGCAACAATAGCGGTACCTGAACTGCTGTAACTAGAAAAGGCTTTTATATCTTTTTCCTGCGAAAAGTATCATGAATTATAGGTAAATCATTTCTGCCCGTTTCTACGTTCGTATTAATCAATTCTAGCCATCCAAGAAATTTGTTCATTCGCTAGCTCGACACTTTTAAACAACGGTAAATAAACTAAATAACGTAAATGTTATTCAATTCATTCATTTTCTTGCCGCCTTTCCTGTAGGGAGGGTCGCGGGGGCAATAGCCCTAGGAAGACTTGGAATACCTTGCGGTCTACAATAATTTCAGGTAGTTCTGCTGGCTCCACACCTAGACGAGACCAAGCAAAGTCGTAGATGTAGTCACTCCACCTAAGCCTTGTACGACCTCTGGACCGCTTTCCCGTAGGTTTAACCAGCAGGACTTGTCTCGCCAGTCTTTCTTGGGGCATGCTGGATACATGACCGAACTAACGTAGCTGTGATCTCTCGATTCGGACAAGTTGTTCGACATTCAGTGATATGCAAATTTCACAGCTGTGCACTTTGTCGCGAAGTATCACATAAGGAGCGTAACGAGGGGCCACAATACACCGGGCCCCGAATCACCGGGGGGCCCTGAAAAGTCCCAACAATGGTACAAGTTTTTTCTTCAATGCAGTACATATACTCCCAGAAGACCTTAGGTTCGAACATGGGAGCGCCAAACTTGTTTTTTGCCCCGGGCGCCATCTATCCTCGGCACGCCACTGTGTCACACAGTGAACTCTTCGCAAAAATCCCATCTCTGACGCTTCCACCTGAGTTAATGTTCTTTCGATCATCACCCAAGTATGATGACCATAGGTAAGGATCGGAACAAAGGCCGATTAAACAATGAGAGCTTTGTGGTGTTTGAAAGCTCCCATTTTGTGACCACAAAGCGATACAGCTCGCGCAGAACTGCGTTAGCTTCACCAATCCGTGCATCTTCTCGCTCCACCTTCCGTCACCGGTAAATAGGCTACCACCCCCAGGTACTTGAACTTCTCCAACTGCTGCAGTGTATTGCCGCTCACTTGCAGCGTACATTGCCTTGGGTTTGTAAGGAGACACAATACCTCGGTGTTTTTGGTGCTGGTTTTCATTCTGGCTCGGTTGCACGCAGAAGAAAACCGATCGAATGCATGCTGAAAACTCTGTTGAGAAGATGCTAGCAGTACCAACTTATCTGCAAAATGTACAGTTGATCATGCGGCTCCCAACTTTGACAGCCCCTCGACTCGGATGTGACTGTCTATCCAATTCATGTAGTGTAGACTGTTGCGGCAGCTAGCCTTTTAACTGCGAGCCGTGTGGGAGCTAATCCGCAGAAATTTGAGGAACGCGCCTTGACAATCTTTCGCCTAGGACCTGGCCCTTACGAATCTGCGCATCAACTGGACTGTAGTCTCTTGTTCATTACAGCAATGGTCAACAGAGTCGAAAGCACTCAGAAAATTCTTCGTTAGCAAATCCAACAAACAAGCTTCAACGGCGATTGATCGTCAACACGGTTTCAAAGTGGTGTGATCACCACGGCTCAGACATTTGTCTTTGTAATCGGAAAACTTGCTGTTGCGATCGGCAGAAATTTGGTATATTTTGCATAAATCCGAAATCGTTACCAAAAGTCTATATTAAATCGATCTGCATTTTATCGTGCTAAATGCGGCAAAAACAGAAAAAACAACTTTCTTTGTTACGACTGTTCGAGGTTGCAAAGCAGACGAAGGTCTGCCCCAACATCCTGTTCGCAGGCGCAAAACGGCGACATAGGAGGAATAAACAGTTACTCAACTCGGCGAGCGTCCTCTAACGACCCACGCCAGGGAATTGCAAAGAGGTTGCTGCTGTAGAAGTGTCAATGCAATCCATCAAGGCAGTCCATTGATATTAGACTTTAAGGCGGCGTTCAAAGAGTGAATCACACCCTTTGGACGTAGAGAGTTGCACGTATTAAAATATTGATCACCGGATGCGCAGCTTGAAGCGGTCAAACAAAGGTTAAGGCATTTGGTCGCTGCGCGCCGTTACATAGACTATGAAAAGGAGTGGTGACAGCCCACACCCTTGTCGAGTCCAACACCAACGGTGAACGGTCGTGATTTGACTTTCCCGACATGGACACAAACGTGTGAGCAGGACTACAGTGACTTGGCGGTCAGTACGGCGGCCGTCAACACCGTACTCCCGCAACACTTCCCAAAGCTTTTCACGAGGAACCGGGCCGTATGCTTTCTCGAGGACAACAATGCACATGTAGAAGTCTTTAGCATCCTCCCAAGATTTCTCAAAACTTTCCTGGGGAGTGAAATGTGGTCTGGGAGTGAAATGTGGTCTACGGCCAGGACGAAAACCACGCTGGGTATCATTCAGCTTTGGTTCAATTATTTCGAGGAATCTTTTTCAAGGTATTTGGAAACTTAATGTTAATTTTTTTAAAATTCCCAAAAAGCGTCGCGGCCCCACCAAAGGCCATCGCGGGCCGCGTGTTTGAGGCCCCTGCTCTTATGCGTCGCGAACGAGTAATACTAGTAAAAAATATCGGGATAGTGTCGTCAAGGCCCGATTGGCCGCTGAGGAGCTTAATGCCGAACGGGAATTGCGCGTCAAAAAATTCAAGAAAGCAGCTGATCGAGCCGACCGATGGAAAGGATTGACGCTCAACAAGCCCGAGAACAGGCTGAACGAGCCCGCGAACAAGCTGAAGAAAACGCCCAATGAACTCATGAAGAAGCTGAAGAAGAAAGACTACACGTTGAGGAAGATGTTCGCATGCGCATAGAAGAAAGAGAGAAGGCTTTGAAATTAGCTACAGTTGAAGCAGAAGCTTGGGAACGCGAATCTGCTTGCTCGAGTCGCAGAAACGTTCCGACAGCATCAAGACGAAATCGTGAGTACGTTTGTTTTGATTGTTCTCGTTTTGATGAGACGCAGCTGCACCCCCGAAGGTAGATTTATCATTGCTTCGAAATAAGTCTGATGTTAATTCTCGTCGCAACGGTAATGATCTCAACAGATACAATGAACGGGTTTTCAGTATACTCCCGAAATAGAAAACCATCGTGGAACATTTCAGCAGCGTGCTGACCTATACCCTCGTCGAGGTGACATAGATTATTCGTATTTTGTAAACGCTTCTTGCCCACACCTGTAATAACAAAGTTTGATGGCAATCCGATGAATTACAAAACGTTTATGCGTCAGCTTGAAGTGCATATCGTACAAAGACTAGAACTGATGAGCTACGATTCTTGTTCCTCTTGCAACACTGTGAACCTGCAGAACGAGATAAAACTGAGCGCTTCACGTCGGTGAACCCCTGTGACGGGTACCGAATGGCTCAAAACGAACTGTTCTATGAATATGGTCAACCGCACGTTATCGCACAGCGTTGCAAACAAGAACTAAAAGCGCTGGCTGATGTTAGGCCCCATGATTCCGATAGCTTGATGAAAATGTCAGTACTTATGAACAAATGCTGTACGTCATTGGAGGGTGCAGCAAATACGTAGAGCGTTGACACGATGGATGTAATGATTTCAATAGTTAAAAAGTTACCTGTTCCGCTTCGATTAAAGTGAGTGAACGGTGCAGCGGTCACTGAAGAAAAGCATGGTTACCGCGCAACCTTTGCGGATTTGACACGTTTGTTAATGGGCTTATAAAGACAGCAAACTCGGTATTTGGGAAAGCTGTACTCCTAACTACTTCTAACCGCTCAGTGGTTGGTGGTAAACGAAGCGTGGCAACGGTGCATAACCTTGCGGCCGCACCATCTTCTGAGAAGCCAGTAGTAAATAAGCCTGCGGTCAAATGCCTGGTCTGTGAAAGGCAACAAAGCCTTAAGAATTGTTACAAGTTCAAAGACTTGCCGTACTGGCAGCGTAAAGACTTTTTACGTGCAGAATTGCTATGTTTCGAATGTTATGAAGAAGGCCATTTGTGTATATGTTGCCCTAGGCGACGTGAGAGTAAAGAGAGTAACAATGGTCCAAACCCAGTGTGTGCTCGCCAGGCCCTTCAGCTAGCGAAAGGGATACGTCCAACGAATATCTTAGGCTATTCTTTCTACAATTCGAAATGAACGACAGCCTGGCAGAGTAGGCTGCTCAAACGTGTACTTGCATGTAGTTCCCGTAATTGTGAGTTGTGGTGACCGTGAAGTGAAGACCCACGCATTTTTGGATCCTGGTAGTAGCCTCTCATTCTGCGAAAGCAAATTAATGGACGCTCTGAATGCTTCAGGATCACCTAAAAGCGTGACAATTCACACCATGACTGCCCCACGCACCCAGAGCCGGAGGAAGGCCCCCCCATACTCCCGTCCCGGGGTGGCCCGGGCAAAAGAGGGTCCCCAAATCTGACTCAGTACCTTTGTTACGGCATATAGAGACACCAAAACTGAACTCACCAAGAACTGATTTCACACATTTCCCCTTTCAATATTCATATTTATCTAATGCGTCAGAGAAATTAATCTTCACGCGACCCAAAACTTCCTAAAGCCAACAATCGCTAAATGCATTGTGAATAGCTTCGTTGTGAGCATTTGCCATGGTAAGCTGACTGTTGTGCAGGTAACGTTTGCTGAAACCACGTTGATTGTAGGTATTTTTAGTATAGCCTAGTAGAAAATTATTCAGGAAAATTAAGTTGTAGACAAATTGCGTTGCTAGAAGTTTTAGCCAGGGTAGGATACGCATCTGAAAGAGGCCCACAGGCAATCGTAGGGGCCTCCGCCAACATTAAGAAAAAAGTTTAAAATTAAAGTGTATCGGGATATGGATTTCTATATACTAAAACCCGAAATCACTGGAAAACAACAGTCCAAAAACTTCGGAAAAACGCAAAAAACAACAACTTGCTCTAAACCAAAAAATACTGAATACCGAAATATAAGCAGAATGGTGGCTCAGTTTTTGCACTTACTTGTAAGGGGGGAGGTTCGCACACTTGTACCCCCGTCAGTCACACCACTGTTGTAGACCTGTGTTGTGTTCTTTCATTGTATAAGAATTGAATAACCCAGGCAAGACTGCGCGTAAACCGTAGAGTATCGTTCTCAATCAGAGTGCTGTATAGCCGTTTACGATCGGAGTCAGCAGCTTTGTAATCGGTCTAGTGGAGTGGTTCTTAAACTTTTCTGCACGTTGACCCCCAAATTAAAGTATACATTTTTCTGTAGACCCCCTGGCCTAGCCCAACAGTTACTAATACAAGGAATTGTTATCGGTCCTACTGCGTAGCCTACTGCTGTACTACCAGTCTAACAACTGCCGAACTGCGACACATGCACTACAAAATTGTTTGTGACGTAACAAACAGAACAGTTTTTATAATGTCATCACAATTCATCATTTAATAACAAACTATTCGAATCGAATGTACTTTCACACTATTGTAGCTGTAACTTTTCTGTAGGCAACGTTGGTATGTTCACTCTCTGAAGAAGCACTCGCACATGTACATACAGTGCAACTTGTATTCGCGTGCCATTTAAACTGAATCGCGCACGGTCATCTTTCTTGACGCGCAGCACGTGCGTCAGGAATGAAAAGGGTGAACACCACTTGAGTGTCTTCTCACTCCTTACACGCAACCTCTGTTGGTCATTTACTGACCCCAACACTACTGCGCCCTCTCGTCGATTTTTTTCTCACTGCTTACACGCAACGCGTGTTGGTCATTTACTTACCCCCACGACTGCGTCCTCTCGTCGATTTTTTCTCACTCCCTACACGCAACCAATGCTCATCATTTACTGACCCCCCACACTGCAGCTACAAACTGCTTCCCTACTCGCTTTGGGGACCACCTCTTCTCCTTTGTCATGCTCTTCAGCGGCACCCACACCTCCACGATCTGCACCACCTCACTCCGCGTTGAGCACCCCACCCCCGCCCTCTCGTAGCAGCAGGCAGCAGCACTCGCTCTTAATCAGCACCAATGCGGTAACTCGGTAATCTGTGGTCGTAATACACACCCCAAACGTCCATTGTATCGTTTGCTGTATTCGTCTCATTTCCTCGGGTATATTTGTTGTGCCTCGTAAAGCTTTTTTGCGTTGTGTCTTCATTACGCGACAGCCTTGTAAACTCATGTGACGCCTGTTGGATTTCGTTTCGTTCCGCGGCTGCCCTGTACACTCGTTGTCGCACCTGCTCGACCTTCGTCTCGGCTTCCATTGCCTCGACACCAATTTTTCAAAGGGGGTGTCGTACTTTTATATAGCGGTTAGGACCGGTTACCAATCGTTTCGGTCACTCCCGTGGTGTTCACTCTTTTCCTTCCCGACGCACGTGATGCGCATCAAGCAAGAATCGTCGTGCGCCATTCAGTTCAAACGGCACGCGCTTAATACAAGTTGGACTGTATGTACATGTGCGAGTGCTTCTTCGGGAGTGTGAAACATCGCCACCAAGGAATGGAAAAGCTACATAGCTGAGATTTGATCAGCCCTCTTAATTTTGTTTGATTTGTTGAAAAACGCCGTTTGCATTCCTTGCCCAATTAACAATACATTTGAATAGGAGGCTTCATTGCTCCAGTAGACCCCAGCAGTTATTCATTGACCCCTTGGCCATTCAGTGACCCACATTCAACCCCGTGACTGTTTATCCACCCCTTGGATGGTGCAATTGACCCCTGGGGGTCGATATCGACCACTATGAGAACCATTGGTCTAGTGAGCTAAGGAGTCGTTCTTTGGCTTCATTAATTAAATTTGCTTTTGTTCTTAGCAACAGTGCGTAGTTTTTCTAATTTTGTTTCATTGTCAACTTTCGCATAGGACTGAAGATGTGTCGAACACGAAACTAGTTTCCTTGTGCAAATAAATTGCGACTGATTCGCTTGATGTGTGGTCACTGCTGTGGCTTTGCTATTATTGCTAAATAGAATAATCGGTATACAATCATATAAAATCGTATGTGTAGCACGCTCCTGTAATATCGAGTGTATCTTGCATCAGAGTTGTCCAATGAAAACACGAAACTTTACACCAATCAGAAATCCAGTTATTCAACGAATAACACTGTGCCCAGTGGTAGACCTCGGCCCAATTGTGAGCTGTTGAGCACTTTTCATTGGGCTGCGCAACACTTGTTGTTGTGGGCCGTTCTTGCTGCCCTGGTTGCGAGGAATCAAACATAGGCTACTGCAACAACTATATAGAACATTGATTGTTTGACGTTAACAAGGCATTGACGTTGTCATTATAGGGTTTATTACATTAACATATCATTGCTATGTTACAGATAACTGAATGCAACATAAGTTTGAAATTGGATCTTCAAAAAAAAGCACAGGCCTTTACCATTGAAAGGGCGTGGGCGTCCACATGAGAGGAAAAACGGTCATTCGCCACCCCTTTTGCAAATTGGTGCTAAGAACAAAATTTTCTAGCAAGCCGCAAGTCTGGAGCTTAATTCCGATTAAATTGATTTAATTCTTGCATTGGCGGTTTATTTGCCGGTATGATAAATGTCTTAGTGTCTGTTTCCGACATCGAAACAGGTATCAAGCTGGTCGACGGACTTCGGTCAATGCAAACCCAACCCAGGCAGGCTTTTGTCTAACCAAATGATTGTCCATTGATGAACGTATACTCGCTTCTTTGCCAGAGAAAGAGTTGGCTAAGCCAGTGCAAGCGCACTCGATCGATTCAAGCAGGGTTTTTCAAAGGTGTTTTACGGACCTGATTCGGGTCCCTAGAATTTAAAATCTGGTCCCTAAAACCAGCGAAAATCATCATCGGGTCCCTAGAATCAGAGAAATCGGGTCCCTACAGGTCCATACCAGGTACCTAATATTTTCCTTTAAAAAAACTGATTCAAGACTGCAAGAATGAGTGCTTGATGTTGAGTGGAACGTTCAGTCAGATGAGCTTCGTTTCACTGTTGCTCTCGCTATGAAGCCAATAACTCGGCGAGGTCTCCTGTCAACTATGAATTCACTATTCGACCCACTGGGCTGGTTGCTCCTGTTGTACTGGTAGGGCGTTCTATCTATCGCAGCTTGTGCGAACAGGAGTTGGAATGGGATGAAGAAATTCCCGAGGATTTGTGCAGGTGAGAAAAGTGGCTGTCATGTCTGCCCCACCTGCGCAACGTGTCATTTCCTCATTGTTTCAATTTGAACTCGTACGAAAATATGCAGGAATGTCAGTTGCACGTTTTTGCTGATGCTTCAACAACAGGTTGTGGTGCCGTGTGTTACCTGCAAGCTGTTGGCCGAAAGTGCAGCGTGACCGGCACCTTAGCGATGTCAATGGCGCGACTAGTACCTAAGGTCGAAACGTCCATACCGCGTATGGAATTGATTTCTGCAGTAATGGCAGTACTGGCAAATGGCAGTCAGAACCACCGTTCCTCAAGAATGACCCACACTACTGGCTAAACCTAAATAAATCTGAAGTTATTGCTGTTGATAGCAACGTCTTCAACAAAAGGCCGCAGCCGGCACAAGTTTACTCAATTGTAGAATGTGAAGACGCTTTTAGCAAGTTGCTCCTGTATTTTTCTGACTTGTACAAGCTCGAAGTCGCTGTTGCGTGGCTACCGCGTTTGTCCTTTTACTTAAAATTGTATATTTAAAAGTGGGGAAGCCAGGCCTCCCAGAAAAAGTGGGGGGACCTAGGCCCATGCGCCCCCCCGGTTCGTCCACCCCTGACCAGGGCCGCAACCACCTGATATTTTCGGGATGGCAAAATTATTGTAACTTGTTGTTGTACTATTTTCGCGGAGAAATGATTGTAACATGTTGTTGTACCTAACAATTAAACATATTTTCAAAAATTTTGGGGGTCACAATTGCTTTGTTGCCACCCCTGGTTATGGGTCTGGATGGGACCGTTGCTATGCGTGAGGGTTAGTATTGTGTCGATGCATAGCGATTCTGAAATAGCTGAGAAATGGATAACAACATCTGTTGCTTTTGTCACCCGATCAAGAGGATTCAAATAATTTTTTGAAAAAAAAGAGATTAATATACGTGCATTTAGAGAAAGGCGTAGTGTGACCTTGAGCAATTTGCCACTTTCATGCAAGGTTAACTTAGACACCAAATGCTAAGATTATCGTCAGTTGCTTGTGTCGCTAAAACGCACGTTGTAAGTGCGATAATACTATGGATACATTGCGCTAGTGTTACATCTGTGTCAGATCTTATTGTTACATCTGTGTTAGATCATTGAGCAGCACTCCAAGGAAAATTCCCGACTTCAACTCTGCACAGGTAAAATCTTTTCATTGACTTTTTTCACATAAATATCGTAAATTTTACGTAAGATGCTGAATTTACTATATATACGCTTGTTAATGACTTTTCTTTAAATGTTTGCAAAGTGATTGCGATTTGCATTTAAATGCAATTGTTTAAGATCAGCGAACAGCTTTTTTTGCACGGCTCCTGAGTCGACGTTCAATTTACAGATTCTGACCCTACCGGATTTTCCGACTCTAACCATTAGACGCTTAAAGCCAATAATTGTTTACTCGTCTCTGAAGGTACACTTTTGAATACACGTCATGGGCTCCGATATTCTGTGAAGTATTTTTGACCAGTTTAGCGCGGACGATGTGGTCTCCAGTCGGAACTACTTCTTCCACCACTTTTGTTCAAAACTAAATTTTGAAATAAAAGATTCCTCCCATTTCGGATCTCTATTTACGTCCCTGGTCTATCTACATACCTTAAGAAATCCAATACTCGAAAGACAAAAATTGTTGTTGAATATGCTGTAGCAGTACGTGCGTGCATCATCGAATAAATATCTCATCTGGCTCTGTTAACAAGTGAGCGGCTGCTTGAGAAGCTTAGAGAAACGACTCAATCCTACCTTAGTTTGATGTAGTTTTTGTTTAGAGAAATATTTGAAAAGTTGCGAATGCGGGTTCAGCAAACTTCCTGCGAACGGCTGAAGCAAGTAGTGAGTGATGGTACATATCTGAAGATTTCCCAAAAATGATATTTGAGATTCCGTTTATTGTTGAAAGGCACTTGTAGTGCACGTACCAATCTTATCGTGACACGTAACAATCTTATTGTGAGTGAAGAGACTTTTGTGAATCATGAAACGGAACGGCGTTCCCACTCCAAATGAAAAGGAAGACTGCACAAAATATTTCGAATAAAGTGACCATACGCCTACAAGAATTTCCACGCTGGATCTTCCCGTTTCGCTGCAGTGCTGCGGTGTTACACACGAGATAACTTGTCATTTATTCATTTATGCTGCTCCAGGCGCTACACGTAGAAACTGAAATGAAAAATCTAAATCTTCAAGTAACGTTACGGGTGCAAAAAGGCGTGGGAACGCGTTTCCACCCCACTACACCGCTGGTTTTGGGGCAAGACTTGACGTGGATAAAATGAAGTGTTCTTTGGTCGCGAATCTTGTCTGCTTTCACGATATTTATATTGATCTTGTACTGTACCTTTCATGGTTATCGGCAATGTTTGCTAATTTGCAAATTTCCCACAGAGGCAAATTGTTTGAGGTCTTCCAAGTATAATAGATAGGTATGCAACAAGCTGCAAACACAGTCTTTTGCATAAGACATAAATTCTCCCAAACCTTCCTTCGTTGTGGGCGCCGAGGTTCAGTTTGATATCTTTGTGTTGGCAATTTTCATTTGGAATTTTTTCATTTCAGGGTTTGCTTTGTAGTTTGATTGTCAAAATTTTCTGTGGAGGTTTTCAGTTGAATTTCTATCTTTTAAGCCTTGTAGGTGGTTTTATCATTTTGTTTCAAAGTTTGAAACAGTAAGAATTCTATTCAGTGCATGCTTCTAACTCGCGTTACAATTTTTAGTAAATGCTGAACCCTCATCTTATTTTTGTCTCTGTCAAGAATTGTCATCTTTCATTTAAATTCAAAATTGCATCCCTCTAACCTCTGTTCATAAATGATACGACATGCTTTTTTAGCTTTGGATTTCCTAATGAGTTTTTATGTTTATGGTACAAACTTATGAAACCATTGCCTGATTTAGTTGTAGGTTAAAACTGCTTTGATTCACTTTAATGAGTAGTTGTATGCTTCATCCCAATTATGCAGGCTAAGCAAATCACACAGTCCTGGCAATTTGAATTTTTCATCTCCAGTAGGATTTATGAAACCTTGCAACCTAGATACGAAACAAAAGTTGTATACCACGTCCGTGCAAAACAGCCAAATTATCCTAGAAAAATTTGTTTACCATTAAATTGTATGATTTCTTCATGCCGCATAACAACTGCTACTTTCGTTTTTTTGTTTTACTTTATCCCTCACGAGTTGCTATTACAATTAGAGATACTGTACAACAAGAAACGAAAGATTACACACGACATATGACTACAGCACGCAAATAATGCATGTTGTATTGCGAAATAACATTTGCTCAATTGAGAAAAATCAAACTATAAATTAAATTACGATTTCAATGTGAATTCAAGCATAGCAGCATTGTACCGTCACAATAATGAAAACTGGTTTATATTGGAACATAACTGAAAGTAGCCTTTCTCAAAAAAGAAATACTTGCAGCGCTGGGTGGAGCAGTTTGTCCGAAGATTGATGAAGTTTAAGTATACTGCCCATGTCGATAGGGCGTTTGTAGTTGAGAGAATGTGAAATTTGTGGTAGGATACCCACCTTTGTCAATAAAACATTTCCGTCAGATACCTGTCAAACAAACACCTCACGTAGTGTAACACATTTGGTGGGGGTGAAAAGTCAACTTCACAGTCGCCTGATAATCGCTTTTCAAAACAACTGTAGCTCATCAAATTAAAAGAAATAGTTTTACTTTTCACTTGATAGCGCTGATGCACTCAGTTCTGGCTTGATATTTTAACAGAGATTCTGGTTTAACAATACCAGAGAGAAATTTTTAATGTATAAGCACATCACCGTTGACTGTGCTGTGAATATGATATGTTAATACTGTCAGATTGTTTTCGGCACAAATTCATTTCTTGCTGTATATGGAATTTGCATTCGCTGTTTCCGTTGAAAACAACAGTTATTCCAGTTGAGCTGGTACATATGCAAGCGATTTGCTGCAGTTTGACACCTTGCACACGAATCAATTTTGGATTATACACACGCTCTTATCTTTGACAAATTAATTTTCTATCAGCTAAACACTGACGTCTCCACACATACGCCCACATGAATGGCAATGCTCCGGGCCAAGTACAACGCTTTGAGCTGGTTATCTGTACTTCTCCACATTTTGCAGTTCTTCACAGACTGCGGCTCCTCACAGATCGCAGTTGCCACAAAGCGTTACAGTGGAGCTTTGATTTTTCTTGCTTGGTCCTTTCTGTTTGAAATAACATTAAAGACGCCTTTGTACAACCTCCAAACCGAAATGCCTGTAACTGTTTTCTTATCTTGCTTTGTATGGTGTTTAATTTCTTTTCAATAAATATGATGAACATACGTTCAGGCGTAACCGGGTATATCCTGTTTTTTTTGTGTTCATGACCCTGTGCCCCGGTTTGTCACCATTTTGGCCTGAAATGAAAATAGACAGCAAGCAATGCATCAAAAGGTGACTCTGGTTGGAAAAAATGATGGTTGTTTTTTGGTCTTTTCTTTGTTTTGACAGAATTGTTTTAGCAAATTTTATCAGATATCAGACGATATTACAATCTTTTCTCTGATTCTACAGGCACTGCTATTGGCATAACATTTATTTCAAAGGTTTACAACTTAACCCTGCTCAGGTAACCCGGCCCGGACCGATCCGACACCTTTCTTTTTTTGCAGATTTTATATACTTAGACAAATGTTAAAAACCTGTGCTTCCATGATTTTTCCTGATTTTCAGAGACTAATGGAATGGTGCTGCAGAGTAATTTTGCAAAAATGGCCCTGAAAGCCTATATGGGGGTACATGGGTACCATACCACCCACGGTTACGTGATATGTACCAGATTTTTAACATGTCGATGCAATTCTCAGTGCAAAACCTATTTGACCAGATATGACCACCGATACCTTATATGTAAAGAACCTTCCTGCACCATGACTTCATATGAAAAAAAAACGGGTCTAACACGTGCATGACGCTTTCTACGCCCAAACAAAGAAGCCACTTTTGTCGGGGTACCCTGCACAAAATTTGCATGATATGAATGTTTCGCTGCGCAGATAAAATTTTGTTGCGAAAGTGATTAACAATGGACGTTTGGAAGTAAAAAAATAGTTTGGTAAGGAAATAGCGGGTGTCACGTGTCCCAGGACAACGTAATCAATTTTCGGTTGCGTTAGACCCAGCGTTACCTCACGCAAGTATTTTCAAGGTTGCCTGAGCAGGGTTAATAACTAATGCAACTTCCAGCTTTTCTAGATACAATAATGGTCACATTATCGTCAGTAGCTGCTTCTTGATTTGTCAGAGGCGTTTGCGTTCTACACAGTGACTTTTGTGTGACATTGGGTTTATTTTTGCCTTCTTTGTTGCAGTTTGCCCACTGAGCTGAACCAGTCGCACTGTGTTTGTTAGACTTAACTCGTAGCTGTGTCGATACAATGCTGCCAAAAAACACATGCATTTTTTCTGCGCTGAAATGTGGTTGTTTAAGTCAGCGCTTGCGTGTTACCTTACTATGCACTTTAATGTTTTGCTATGCAAAGTTTGTCATTGCAAAACGTACCATTTTAAGCAAAGAGAGTATCTTCAGTTCATCTGGAAATGCTACGCTTGCCGACAGCTTGATGTTAGATTTATCTGTTTGACTTGCAAGTATACATACGCATAATCATCTGAATTTGTTTAAAAGGTACCTTCAGGTTTTCATGCAGTTAACAGAAACTGAGCAAAAGCTGCTCATTCAGGAAAAACACATCTTTTCAATGAAATATATAGTGACTAAATTGTTGCAGTTAAATAAAACCTTTTACCTGATATTAAACACCTGATATATATCTTTAACTAAAGCAACTGCTTTTTATTCTTTTTTCTCCCAAAGGGCGTTATTTTAGTATTCTTTTGGTTTTCGGTAGGTTGTTGTTTTTTGCGTTTTTCGGGGTATTGTATTTTTGTTTTTTAGCTAGTATGGACTTCCACGACATCCGGATTCACTATCGTTTCTTAACTTTTTTCTTTGTGTTGGCTAGTTGCCCCCTTATTGAGCCCAGTGGGCCCGCTTCAGCTACGTTTTTCCCGTCTGGCTCAAATCTCTAGTTTTGCCACTGGTATTAGTAGTTGGTTAGACAACTTGCTCGTATTTACGTTTGAAAATGTCTCGTTTTTATCCTGTTCTCCATTTTACTGCGCATCAATACACAATTGTCGTAGATTTTTTAGAAAACCATATTAGGCTTGGTTGGTGACACGTCTGGTGTATTTGGCTCGTCCAATCAGGTCTCGAGTTGGCATATAACATATGGCGAACATGGCATATAACATAAACAGGGCGAAATTCTGCATAAGCAGCGAGCAAGTTGCTGTTTAGGCTCAAGCATTATCAGCACCCAATGCGCTCCGTCGTTGTTTGGAAGCAATCTTTCGCAGTATTGACGCATTAAAACTGTCTTAAGTACTAAAGTCAAACTGCGACCGTTTCAAAAGTTTTACAGATACCCCCGCATCTTGACTGTGCATGGACGTATGACAGAAGCGAACACGTGGTGGATTAATCGGTGACACGAAATAAATCAGTTTGCGTATTCAGTCGACATTTTTAAGCGAAATTCGTGTGGTGGAAATGAAGTGTTTTGCCGACGTGAATTTCCGTCGCGAAAGTTTTCATTTACGCATACATTTCCTTAATCATAAAGAATAGCTCGTAAAACTAGTGCGCCAGACCAGGCCCGTAACCACGGGGCGCATTCGGGGGCAGTGCCGCCCAATAATTTATGTGCCCCCAAATTGTGTTATGCCCAGAAAAGTTTGGTTTTTACATATAATAAAAACAAATATTTCCCCCAAAAAATGCATTTTGCCCTTCCAAACTCAAAACCTGGCTGCGGGCCTGCGCCAGAAAACACTTTTGGTTTTCTGAATACGCACTAGGACGGTAGCGTGTGGTTGACAATCGTGATCGCTTTTTGTTGATTTGCGACTCTCATTCAGTCCGCTAGTGGGCGTTAGTTCATTTCCACATCACCAGAGCTGTGTTTCTTAAAAATTATAATCGGCACCCCCCTACAATTTATAATCTAGAACTAGCTTTGAAAATTTTAGAAAGGAATGTAAACTTTTTAATACGGAAAGAAAATGAAACATGTACAAACCAGAGAAAGATTTCTGCAGTTTAAAACGCATGCTTAATCTTTTGAAAACACACCGATGTTTATGATAGCATACACTAACACTGTTATACTGGCATTGCAGAACTAAAATATATTACGCTTTTGTAACCGACCCAAAAATCTAAGCTATCGTCGACAGTAGAGAGAACACAGTGTGACAGTAGATATATTTGCAAACGCATGCTGCTGTTGACCACTGAAACTATTTTGTTAGAACGCACCGTTTTGAATAAGTCAACAAAGTTCTGTTCAGTCGTACGTGGCCAGTCTCGCTGTGGGTTTTGCTGACAATTTCGAATTTTCCCGAATTTATCTTCTTGCTCCAGCAAAAATCCAACAAAAGATTGGATATCGATAAGTGCAATAAGTATTTCTTACAAATGTGGGATTGAAAATGAGTACTTGAAGCGAAATCAATCTCCTGTATCAAAATGCTTTGCGAGCAGATTCGACAGTTCTCGTTTCACCTGTATGGTACTTCGAAACTTGGATATTGATAAATGCGGTCAGAATCCTTGCAGAGCTATGAAGGTACAGCATGGCAGGACGATTCCTCGAATACCATACATGATACATCACTTTGCTAATTTGTTTCAGTCCAGTGACTCTTTTGTTCCTGTTTATTGCTTGAGTTCTTCAAAACGTGGAAATATGTTGCTGATACCAACACGATGTCTGCCTGTGCATTCAAGCGATTTCTAAATTTCATCTTATTGATGTAGTGGTCACATTCGTGCCACTACATAGAAAATCGACAAAGTCCAAGGGGACAGCACCAGATGAAAGTCCCTGGTGTAAAAAGTCGAAACTCAAAATGCCTCGATCTGCAAAGACGAGGGAAGCGCTTCTTTGGTCGAATGGGTTGAGACGCAGATAGCGACAACAATTGGCTT
>Ga0210059_1008233_pt1 | contig 16493 bp, 6 predicted proteins | sample Ectturendosymbi2_FD_188042 | JGI IMG/M metagenome (GOLD analysis project Ga0210059, IMG submission 188042) | Ecteinascidia turbinata endosymbiont from Florida, USA - Sample 2 (SPAdes) (version 2) | ecosystem: Host-associated > Tunicates > Ascidians > Unclassified | place: Key West, Florida...
CAACAAACAGGAAAACCGGTTTGACAGACCTTTCCGTACTCTGTATTCCATAATCTGAGATTCCGTAATCTGTCCTGGCGCTACATAGCCCACGAGCTGCAAAGCGCCACAAAAAACAAAAACAAAACAAAGACCAGTACGCCTGTCAGTTGGTCTGAGCATGTTTGCTTCATGTCAGCTTACCTTTTGTTCGTGTTTTATTAGATGTCGTGTTTCAGTTAATTAAAGCCGAATTAAAGCAGTGGCTTATCGGTCAATGTTCGTTGTGAGGTTACGACAGGTTGTCATTTGTTCTGCCTTGTTACGGTGCGTCGTATAATACCAAGCACTCTTTTTCAGATTGTTAACTGATGTTTGACATTCTGTTAGTTCACCTCAGTCGACAGAGTCGACTACGTCTTCCAGCGATGACGTACGGTATGTCAGATCGTCTTCTTTGTTGTCATCAGCGTTTTCCTCTTTGGTAGCTTTGTCCCAGGTTCTTCCTTGTGGAGTCGGTGTTGTGTTTCAGCTGTTTCAGGCGAAACACTAAGACATATTCCTTGCATGTTGTTGGTATCTCTTCAACTAAGCGTCGTGGCACTTAACAATGCAGAGCTGTACAGCACTACACACTGGCACAAATGTAGCCATGGCACAAATGTAGTTATTGAAAAGCTGCATATTTTTGTATGCAGTCACTGAGTAACTATTGAAAGAATGCATGGTGATGTGACTATTGAAATTAGCAAAAAGATGCAGCACGAACATGTAGCATGCCGATTAATTGCATTTGAAGTATTATAGGTTGCTGTTGTAAACCATGTCGATGGTAAACTAGTGATGACTGCGATTTTACTGGCATGATTAAACCGGCATTAGTGGCAAGAATGATGACTGTAGCAATCATATTTTTGTGTACAATATTAGTAAATACTTTGGCAAGAGCGTTGTTATGAAAGCAACGTTAATATTCAAAATACTGATGATAACGATAAGTGTTTGTTTTGTTTAAGATGATGCAATATTTTGGGATGTAAAACACTTTGCCAGCACCTGAAATTTGGGATGTTGCAACATCCAAAATTTGGGACTCTTTCATTGGGATGTTGTAATATGACTTTCACTGCTACGTCTAAGAAAAGCCAATTTACTTTGTCTCCAGCTCCTGGAGTGAACGCTTTACATAACACCAACTGCGAAAGTAATTTTTGTCATAGCAGTAATAATATATTATTAGAAATAATTATCACTTGTATGCTGCCTAAGGGTGTGGTGGGAGCATTCCATCCCAATACTCTAGCATAAATCACTATCTCAGAAAACTCTGCTGGTTTGTACACTTTGATAATGTTACTCCACTTAAGTACGTTGTAGGACAAACAGCGGTAATAATCCTGTCGGCGGGCCTGGATTTAAATTTGGTGTAACCGAAATACTGAATTTAAAAATAATGACGACGCCATGCATGTTTGTGATGGTGGTCGTAATGAGCCAAATTGCAGTAGCAGTGGTTAAATCGTGTACAAACGACATGAATGACGTTAAAAACAACGATTCTTTTGCTTACGAGGCTTATTACAATATAACCACTTTCCTGAAGTTTTGTAAAAAATCTAACCTTCAATATAAAAGCAGAACATTTTCAGTAGATTTTGTTCAGCATCACACCATATAAAATATCTGTTTGATGTGTGTGTCTGAGCAACATACGTATTTATATAAGCAGTAGGTATGATCCGAAGAGGTCGTAGCGAGAAACTTATTTCGCACGCTTGTAGTGTTTTTCAAAAATTACCAGTAAGATTCCCAGAATTTGTCATCTGTGACCTACATTTTAGAAAGCAATTTGTCGCCTGGAATTTATTGGCAAGAATAAGGCACAAAAAACAAGTGACTCCAGGGGAAGCGCGGCCATGACTACCATTATTCCAAAAACACAAAAAAATCGGTTATGTTTGCTTGTGGCTTGATATCTCAGGTTCATTAGATAAGCACTGGTTCTGTTTCCAATCATTATTGATACCATTGATAAAAAATAAGGCGTAGTGAAAAAAATTTGACATGATCGCAATCCCAACTCAATGCTTCATTTTTTCATATATTTTCGGAAGTGGCCATAGAATCATTTCATTTATTTCGTTCGAGATCTAATCAATGAAGCCTGAAAGTTGAAAGTACCATTACCTAGTACCTTAACAGATTAAATGGAAACATGTCAGGTCACAAAGCACAATAAAGAATTTTATCAGTTAACAGACAAAAGAAAAGTTTTTTTTTCAACTAACATACTACCAAGGAAAATATAATACTAGAGAAAATAACGCATGAAGCAAAGCAGGACAAAATTGCCTTTTTCAACTAGGATTTATGCAACTGTCAGACATTAAACGTGGGCGGATTCGTAAAGTAAACTACACTTGCAAAAGATGTTTTGCACCTTTTATTACAGTTACATTCCTGCCACATCAACACACACGATTAAAATGATCATTGAGGTGGAGAATGTTGCGACCATCAGGCGTAGCCGAGACGTTGCTCGAGAAGCATACACATTTTGTTAGATGTTTCATAAAAGTTTAAAACCAAATAAGCATCAGTTACAGATTTCTTTCACCCTGATTTTCAAATAGATTTGTTGGATAACGTAAAACAACAGGGAAATGCTCAAATTGAAAAAATGCCATTTGCAAACACCTATTAATCATACAATTTTCAACATGAGATATGCCTTGCTAGTCAAAAATTGTGCCATCATTTCCAAGGACAGATGGGATTTATCGGTTGTTCACCGTTATTGAAAAACTAGGATCTACTTTCCAAATATTTACCGTTTGTTTCATATTGTGGTGATAACCAAGAAGGATATGAGGATAAATTTTTCAAAAAATTTATACAATTTCCACAAACGCTTTGCAGTAAACTTCATCTTGTATGCAAGAAAAATTTTGTGCAGCAAAAGCTCTGATTGGGAAAGCAGGAAACGTATTTAATAACATCCTTTATGTACTTAAGCAAAACATTTTTCCTGGGTTACTAAGGCAAAAATGAGTAAATGTTAGGTGTGCACACTGCACAGCATCATATGCAACAGTAATGTTTTCAATTTGCCTGCAGATAGAAGAGGAATATAAGCTTGAGAAGCTGCTACAAGAATTGAAACAAAAGTGCAAGAATCAACTGGATGATGTAAATCACGAGCGGTGATTTAGTAAATAAAACATTGAGTAAAAATTTATTTGAAAGATGTAGAGAAGCTAATAAACGTAATTTTGGCGTTTTTTACCGCAAAACTGTATGAAAAATGTTTGAAATCTTAAACAATGGTTATGTATCCATAGTTGTTTTGGCAAGATGTCGTTACAAGTGCCTACGTTTACAGACATTTTTTCTAAATCCAAAGTTCCAATCAAAATCTTTAAGTATTTGACTACAATGGATCATGATTTGTCTTAAACAATTTAATTTGTAATGCGTACATTTTTTCGTTACATCTTTCGTAAGACTGTACCAACTTTTAACCCTTTTCAAGGACCGTTAAAAGACAAATGCAGTGGTTCGAACATTTTCATATGCTGCTGGCCGATAGAGCTACAGAACTAATCAAACCCTGCAAAGACACAAATCTTCCTGCTTCGATTTCATAAGATTCCGACGCTTTTGAGTTCAAACGTTTTGTTGGGCAGTATTATAGCCGGGGATGTCCCATTACGTCACCAGTTTCTGAGAAAAGGGTTCAACTGGCAATTAAACTGGTTTTTATTTTAAAATGAACTAGACAAAAATCCGAATCTTTGGATCCTTTTGTTAGTCATCTAGCAAAAGCGCTTGAAAAAAAGAATAAATCGTAATATTTTACTCATGCTGCAGGAAGACTGAAAACATGTGCTAGAACCGAATCACGGATAAAAACAGCCATACATTTTTACAGAAAATTTTCAAAGATGAAACTAGAGAATGGTTGTTGGTTGATGCAGAAAATGCATTCATCAAACTAAATAGGAAAGTCAGTCAAAAAAATATTAAAAACTAAGTCAGACTTCTTTCAACAGGGTGGTTGACCATCTTACACGATGGTATGATACAGGGTGGCAATACAGTGATGGCTATGTATTCTATCTCCGCAGGACCATTCAATCATGTACAAAATAATGAAACCAAAATTGATGATGGAAAGCAAGTAGGTTTACTCACGACAGCTCTGAAGTTGGACCGCTACAAGTTGTTCAAAAATTGTGGGATGACTCACAGGCCAATCGACTGGACTCTGTTTGCTGCCCAATACCTGCAAAAGGCAATCTCATTGTGAAAAACAAGGAGTTAGAAAACCGCAGCAAACGTTTTCAAAAATACAGGAACAGAACTTGGAACATAACAAACAATTTAAAGATCAGTTTTACTTGGAACAAAATCGTTCGAAGATCATTTCAAAAAAAACAAGATTAAACCTCTTTAAGTTACACGTGCGCCACTTTTCTTGCTGAAATTTGCAACACCATAACTCATCAGCCGAATGAGTTAGAGCGCTGTTCAAACCCTCTGAACATGCGGATTGCGGAATGTCTTCTACTTTAAATTAAAAAACTATTGAAAATTTGGTTGTTGTGTTTTTTTTATTACGTCATAATTGCGGTACGTATTTTTGGCCGAGGTCACCGGGCCCTGGGCGCCAACCCAACGAGGAATTTTTTGGCTCAAGTTTTTTTGGAAGCTGGGCTATAATCTGAGTCTGTAGGGTTATGGTCGGTTTTTTAGCGTTTCTGGTGCCAAAGTTATATCTCAAAATCCAAATTTTGGGGAAAAAATAAAATCCCAGAAAGGGTGTGTTTGGCCAATTAGGGCACATCCCATAACTGACCAGACGATTGGGCTAGAGAGCTGTTCAAAGCCACTAAATACTCGAAATTCCTTGCAGTTTGGATTGAAAATAGAGTTGGAAAGTTTTGGATTTTTGTATTTTTGTGGGTGATGTCAGACAAGGGGCAGATTTGGAGATTTTTGGATGACGTCATTGGGCCCTGAGCCCCAACCGCAAGGGAAAATGTTTTTCCATTTTTCAAAAAACTAGTTAAAAGTCTGCGTCTTTAGAACCCTTGATTTGCGTTCTAATGTTTGCAATTCGGAAGTTATGGCAAAAAAGCGCAAATTAAATAAGTTATTTCCCTTACGGTCATGTGTTTTGTTTGTTGTTTTTAAGTCATAATGTTTGAACTAGAAATGTTAGAAATTCGATCAAGGTCTCTAAAGACTCGTATTATAGACTTTCCATTAAAACCTTGAATTAAGAAATCGGTTGTTGGATCTCTTCCCAGTGCCCGATGACCTCATCCAAAAAAACGCAAAACCTACCCCAATTCGACTTTGCCCACAAAAAAACAAACATTCAAAACTTCTCAATTTTTTAAAATCTGAACTACCAGACTTCCAAAATCTTTAGGGGGTTTGAACAGCTCTCTAGCTCAATCGCTTGGCAAGTTATGCTGGTAAAAATTAGAGCGAATTTCAGTAAGAAAAATGCCGCAAGCCAGACTTAAAGGGTGGTTGACTGCAAGATTTCAAGTTACTTTACACTTGCAAAAGACAATCCTCAAGCAGCATACTCTCATTTCCAGTGAACAATGTCAAGCACACGCGGATTTTTTGAACCACTGGAACAGGTTACAGTATCAGTAATGAACTTACGTAGGAAGTCCAGTGAGCTATGATGAAATACAGTGCTTGCTTTCCCCTTCAGAATTGGCGGGCCAGGCCTCCAAAGCCCTGAAGAAACTGCAGATTTCGAATATGCGAACTTTACCCTGATCGCTGCAAAACTAACAGCCCAAGTGTACAGCCAAAAACTTGGCAATTCAAGGGATCACGAACGCTCCAGAACCATTAACAGCATAATGAAAGAACTCAATGACTTTACATGCCGCATGCCGCGAATGCCATGCTTTGACCTACAGGTAAACCAACACATAAAAGAAGCAGTGGAGAAAGGCGCGTCTTCTTGGCACTCAGCAATGCCAATCATAGCTATGGGGTACGCCCTGATCTAAATGAAGAAAAATTCAGGGATGCAATCTGCATGAGAGAAACATGAAAAATAAATGGTAAACCTACTCCTTGTGCTTGCGGAAAAACAACTCAGTGGAGCACTGTGAAATTAAATTCGAAACGGTGAAAATAGAAACAAAATTTTTCCTTGTTAAAAAACTTCCACTAAAGCTGAAATGAAGTGAATGGCATATTAGGTGTTTCAACGCAGAATGAAACCTGTCAAAAATGACAATTTTTTGTCTTCGTTTTTTCAACAGGTATTTTTTTCACTGGGCATTTTCAGGATATTTGGTGTGCCGTGGCGGTATACGCTAATGTGTTGATTATATGCCACAGCGTAACTATTAGACGGAATTAAGAAATATCTATCAAGTTATGCCTCCATAGGTCAACGCCTTCCGTAAAAGACAGAGTTAGACAGACCCCATGCTTTGCCATAACCGTTACTGTTCAACTTTTTCTTGTGAAAGTGCTCAAAAATGAAATTGTTTTCATTTTGAAAAAACTCAATTGCAACTTCCTTAATCAGACGCTGCAAATGTGTTGCTTATTTTCAGTGATATATATCTGTTTAAAATATCATAAGATTTGCAAAATGCTGCTGGGCAGAATGAAGCCAATTAACTAGTGGTATTGTTATTTCTTTCATCATCCAAATGTGTTTTGCTATTGAACAGAAACTGATGAAATCGCCCCTTTGGAAAGATGAATATCAAGAGTATGCTTCTGGATTTAATTCTGATGCAAGCAAGTGTTTTGATCAACGAACCACAAATTTTTCGAAAGTTTTAAAGAAGAAGTTTTTGAAAAATTTTTTGCATGAAGTCAATATTCTGATGGAAAATTTTAAAACTGAAAATTACAAAAGAGTGGTGAGAAGACAATGTTCGTTTTGTATTTTTGAACTTGAAGCTCAATAGTTGTACTTTTAGCTTTTGTAAAATCAAATTTCAAAAAGTATGATGTACTTCAAAAAAGGCATAGCTGAAATATTGGTGTGGAACACCATATGGTGTAAAACCAAATATATGTGTTTTCATGGGCGTACGTAGAAATTTTTACAGGCATCCGATTTAGGTTGCTGACGATGCAATGCAAATGGACGTTCACAAACGCTTTATTCTCTGTCTACACCACAAAGAAATTGCCCTATTTTACGGCAACAGTCATAAAAACTGCTCTTCGTTGGCCACATTGCTCCCTTTCACTCATGCTTCTTTTCACACAGTACAAAACTATGTGATTTGCCGCAATCAGCAGACACTGTCTTGCTGCATGCTCGCAATCATAAGCGGTGGGCAACCGGCAATTCCCGTTACTGTCTCTCCAGTAGGACACAAAGTTGATTGTCTTTTTTATTAGATTCAGATATACAGCAAAGTCTTCAATGCACTTGATTGTGAAATCTGCGCAACGTCATGTTAAACGGCTCTCTATAGGCTAATGGTGAACAAGAACCTTGAGTGGGCTTCACATGCACGAGTGGAAACACTGACCAATTGCGTGATGCATGTTAGCAAGCCATCATTCCAACTGTTACATTGTTCGCAAACAAATACATTGCATTAATCACGAATACAGTATTGCCTGAAATCAAGCAGTAAGAATGCATAAAACATCAAAGCACTAATTTATCCACAATGGCAAAATACTTGGTTTTGTATTTGTCAACTCGAAGTTTAACATTGAAGTTCTGAAACAGTAGTGTTGTCTCATCTAGTTTGCATGTTCTGCAATTTTGTAATTCAACAGCTTCAGTTTTCTTTTTTTACTTAAATTTGCAAATCGTTACACCATCGCTAGGCTCGGGCAAAAATTTCACATTTATCTCTTCCACCTTTAACCTTGAACTGTGTTCGTCAATAAAACCAGCTCAAAGTTTTCGCAGACCGAAAAAACACGATGTTGTAGATGTTTGAACTTGCTCTCGTAAATGAACTTTTGGTTGTATTTTTGCATAAGCTTGATCTGTACGGCATTAAGTGTTTAAAAATTTCCAAAGCAATATAAATCATTTGAAATGGGTAAATTAGAAGGAATCATCGTTTTGTATCACCCGGTTTTGAATGATTGTATAAACGAGTGAACTGTTAAGTCTCTGTGGAGGCAGGACATGATGTAGGAAATATTATTTCACTGCATGAGTGCTCCACTAAAATGTACTCGGACGTTTGGCATGCTTGTTGGTCGTCGGGTATTTACACCAAAAGTGTGCTGCCGTTGTGAATTAGGTTTCTGAAAAACAAAGTAGATATCAAATTGAAAGGTTTTTGCATAGACAAATCCCATCGTGTGAAATCTACGGCAACTGCTAGGAATCGACGAAAACCAATTATTGTGAGATTTGTAGCTCATAATGATAAACCTTGGGTATATTACAAAAAGACAAAAAAATTAAGAATACATAACCACAGAATCTTCCACATGAGTGAGACTTCGATACATATAAAACTAAACGAAAAATACCTGGCAAAAGATATCAGCCTGTTGGTCTTAAGATGGGAATCTGTATTAAAAATAAAGACAGATTCTTGTTTTAAATACATTATTCAAATCCTATACAGTGTTATGAGCACAACTCAACACAACCAGTTTATTAACGTGGCTTAAAACAACTCAATGTTCATTTCCTTCAAAAAGAAAAAAATATGACACATTGCACTGACATACAAACTGCGACCGATCGCCAGACCAACTAACGCATAATGCGATACCGGCGGATGACCAAACACGGGAAGCATTGCAGCAACCACCATTCAATGGTTACGAACGAGCGACCACTGAACACAAGAAACAGAATAGTAATCACAGGCACATTCGACGACATTTATACTTTTTCATGGTGGTTTTTTGGTGGCGCTTTTTAACTACAATGGTCTTGTAGCGCCACGACTGAATTGGTACAACTTCTGGTTTCATTTCACTCGGTTTGCTTTTTTGTGTTCTGGGTATGTTCCCTGCAGCTATTCCGCACACCTTGCGCCTGGTAAGAAGGCTATACAGTACCAATTTGCAAGGTTCTGGTGAGACCCGGCCGATAACTCTCGACCTACCAGCACCGAAACGGACGGTCTTACCACTAGATCATGGGCTGGTTCCACTACATACAGATTTTAAAGGACTTTAAGTAGGCTGCATATAATGTGATTGCTGAGGATTTTGGCCTGAAAACCCTCTGACAGTTGTGCAGATGATGATTACCCTAGTGTTTTTAGCAATTATAAACTTTTTCCTTGATAAGCCAAAAAGATGCGTTTGGTCATCTACAAGTGGTTTAAGATGATATTATTAATAAAATAACAAGGTTTATGCAAGTAAATATTAGTACAGTATTTAGTATTTCCATAGTTTTTTATTTGTGGTAACAAGTGGATTGTCCTACGTGTCAGTTCTTTTAAGCTTTGTGTTGAAATGTTTGACTGTTCTCGATTACAACTAATTTAATTTGTGTGATTAAAGTGAATAGTTATGTGAGAATACATATTGGGTAATGATTAAAATGGATGATAGTTTTTTTTTCAGATTTCTAAATGTGTGTGGTCAAAACGGAACGGTTTAACTTGTAGTATTTGCTAGATTCCTGCCATGTTTGTTGCTCTATTCCACTTCTGAACAATCCTCAGCAGATTTGGAATTGCAAGAACTTTATGACTGTCAAAATTGTTTATCAAAAGTTTTGCGTTTCCAAAATGTTCCTGACATTCAGTTTGTTTTCTCCACATTTGGTCACATACATTTTTGTAACTCATCCAATCGTGATACATTTGTTGTGTGATGTAAACAGGCCATATTTCAGCACATCGGATATTAACCAGATGTTTGCTGAAACTACAAGCCTCGTTTTTCTCATGTAAATATTCGTAGCCTTGCTTAAAACTTTTACAAACTACAAGCTTTTCCTGGTATGTTAAATAAAACTCCAAGCTGCATAGATATTAGTAAAAAATAGTTAAACTGTGGATCTGTTGTTGGTAAAATCCAACTTCAAATTTATGCACTCATACATGCGCCTTCCACTGCAAGGGAAGGTGGTGTTAGTTTTTACATAAAAAATTACATAACCTAAACTTTTTGCCACAACAAATCCACAACATGCCAGTGTTTTTCAATCTTTCTGGTGCAACGGCACCTTCCGCAAATGTTTGTGTTCCTCGTGGAACCCTATGCAATGATCCCAGGGCGAATTTTCATTTTCAGGGCCTTAGGCTATTGTAAATTGGGGCCCATCTTGAAGGTTTGCAACGACTGATGTCACACAAATCAGCACTGCACGTGCTCACCACGTTCACTGAACAAGTTGTTCCAATTCATAAACATTTTACCTTATTCTGAATTCCATCGATATCAGGAACCAGAGACAGGTCATCCGCCTTCCTATCGCCAATTGGGGGGCCGAAAAGGCTGTCACAGGGAACGCAAAATTCAGAGCTTAAACCCCCAAACAAAATTTCAATCCCTTAGATTCAAATAGGGAACACTAGAAATCAGCAAAGTTTTCGTCAATCTGCATCCTTTTCTCTCTTGTAATTTATAGACGGAGCATTGCCTGCTGCTGTTACTTGGAATAACATCGCCTGATCAGGCTTGGTATTGTTACGCAATAAAGACCAGTGGTAGAATAATCTACTTGAAATAATTTCACAATCTGCCTCTGCATGGAAAATAGCGGACATGGATGAATTGCGATTTCATCACCGCGCGACACAAGAACACTGAATCTGGATCTTGTGTAGTGTGTGTCAGATTGGAAAATAAACTGTCTTTGCAAGAATTAAAACAATCAATCGTAGTTAAACTGCTGACTTCAGGTTTTCTAGGAATGTTTGGCTCTTGGTCCTAACTTCCAGGGAGAGGCAATTGCCCTTTTTTCCCCAGTGCGGACGCCCATTATTACTGATGCAGTCGCATCTCTGACACAAAAGAAGAAACGGTCTTCACAACATGACAAAAATCAAACTAATCCAGGTGGAAAAGCTTGTTCCATCATCAGTGTTACCACAAATCAGATGTGGAAGACGTAATCACTATAAATAGGTGTAAAAACAACAAAACACAAGGACAAAACATTGAATTGTTTTGGTTGTCACAACGCATAGGAGTCGCAAAAGACAACTCGGCAAACTGAGAGGTGCAAATTTCAAAGCATAATATTAAATTCCAAGGAAACACACGCTTGAAATACTCTTTGTTAGAACCTTATATATTTAAGAAATTTAATAAAACTTTGGATTGCAGGATGATTAGCATATGCACGAATGTAATTTGGAAATCTGTCGGTATCCTTAAAAAGGTTTGTTTTGCAGAAACAACACCTAGTATTATAAAACAAAAAAGAACATATGAACACAAAGGGGAAAATTTTTTGAAATCTTCGAATTTTTTTCAGAAACTTCACGAATGCTTTGAAGATGGAATTAAAGCTTATCATGATTGCATGAATCAGGTAATGGTTTACGTAAGAAATTGAGCTTCACTTTTGCCAATGCAAAGAAAATAATCGAAAACTTACGACAAATCTAATTTTCTTCACTATAAGCACAATGTTTCGTTTTTATAATGGTACAATCTTATTTAGTGCAAAAAATTATTCCCAACAATTAAGTTAATCGTGCATGAAATTTATTTAAAGAATTTCTTTGCATACATTGCCTTTTTTTCATCCCGCAAGTACTTAAGTACATGTTTTTGTGATTATAGAAATTGTCCATTAAGTAAAATCGATTAAACTAATATTTTGCTTTCCATGGCACACTGCACATTGCCGATGACCAAACATAAAATTCTCTAATTTTCATTTTCATTCAGTTTTATGTACTTGCTCAAAGATTGTTGCTGTATTTTCATACCCTATGGTCGTTGAGTCGGTTTCAATACCACTATAACTTAAAAACCATGTTCCACGTGATGGAACTTGAAAACTTTATATTGCATTACGCCCCTAAGTGCTGCTTTAAATAATGTTGCTTTACTGCTTCATTGAAGCGGCGCGAGCTGAGTTGCGAATAAATGGTGAGTTGAGTTGCGATTAAATGGTCTTCACAAGCTTTGCTTTTACTGCCGATGCAAGTAATTTGTTGCAATAGTGGTTTAACCCATTAACGACCGCGATTGGCCGGCTCTTTTTGGTCATAAATCGCCAACCACTAGAGAGCTGTTCAAACCCTCTCTGGATTTGGCAAGTCTTCTAGTTGACATCGAAAAAAACGTTTTTCGTTTTTGGTGGGGGTTTCTGGAGGTGACATCACAATGAATGTTTTGGAAATTTTCGCCACCTTTGACCAACCTAGGGCCCCAACCCATTGACCCATTCTATTGGCTCAACGTTTTGTTGAAAAACTAGGTTAAACTCTGCGTCTATAGAGCCCTTGATTGATTTGCTAGCATATCTGTAGCCAAAAGTATGGGTCAAAAATCCAGTTTTTGGCTTGAAAAGCCACAATTTGCCCTTTCAGGGCAAAATTTAGCCAGCCATAACTCGGCAGCAGAGTGAGCTAGAGAGCTGTTCAAACCCTGTAATGACTAGTGGCGTCGTGTAGCTTAGATTAAAATTTTTTTCAATTTGGTTGGGGGGTTTTGGGCAATGGGATCATGACAGGGGCATGTTTTTTGGTTATTATATGACGTCATCCGATCCTACGCGCCAATATCTTGGCTCGCAGTATTTCAGGATTCTAGGCGAGAATATGCGTTTTTAGGGCCCTTAATTGAGTTTCTAGCATTTGTGGTTCAAAAGTTAGGCAAAGCAAGAGCTAATTGGTAAGGGGCTTTTCTCAATACTTTTGGGGAATTTCTCTAATAAATTTTCATGCTTTTTGGCCCTAATCTTGGAACCAGGAACGCTAAAAACCCATTCGGACCCTTCAAAGTCCCGAAATGTAACCAAAAAACAGCTAAACTAAAAAAATTAATTTCATTTAAATGGGTCCTGCGGGTCTTGAAGGGAGGTCGGGCAAAAATGCTGACGTCAGCAAAAAATAGCATAAACATCCTATCATCATATAACCATTAAAAAAACAGACATCCTAAACTGAAAAATTTTTTTTTGCAAACGACATACCTTCACGAGTCTTTAGAGGGTTTGGACAGTTCTCCAGCTCAATCTGACGGCGAGTTATTGCCTGGGGAGAAATGCCCCTCAGAGTGGATTTTGAGTGAGCAACATTTTGGTCAATTTTTGATGTATGAGCTATAATTTTCGATCCAGATATGCTACGAATCAATCAAGGGCTCTATAGACGCGGATTTTGACCTAGTTTTCGACTAAACTTTGAGTCCAAAAAATGGCCCTTTGGGACAGCGCCCAGGGCCAGGCAAAGCTGGCCAAAATAACACAAAAACATCCTTACTTATGAAGTTACCCCCAGAAAACCTCAAATCCATAACGAAAAACGTTTTTTTTGTGTCAACTAGAATATTTGGTGCATCCGTAGAGGATTTTAACAGTTCTCCTGCTCTAGCGGCTGGAGATTTATGGCCAAAAAAGGACGCGTCAATATGTTGGCGCGTGCGGTCGAATATTATAAGCTGATTTCCACAAATTGCTCTACAAAGTCGTCAGAATGTAGATTGAGCACATTTCAAATTTGTAGAAAGTTTTTAAAGCTAAGCTACGGGAGATTAAATACGTTTGTGAGAACCTATGCAAGACTATTAGTTTGACCAGCTCGTTTGCATAACTTTCTTTTTTTGAATAACCTTTCTATAAGCCCCCAATCTTATTATCTCATGTCAGATACCTTTTTGAGTATGCTTTCGCCGGTTTAAAAATCTGTCATGTTCATACCATAGAACGCTAAGCCCAAGCGTATTTTGCATCACGTAGAGCATAAATTGAGCGCAATTGAAGACGGAACACATGCACTGTATTTGCAAATTTCTAAATCATATGCAAACTGTTGTTCTACGAAGAACTCACAACGCTGCTTCTTTTCAGCTTCTTACTCGTGTTTTTGCGGTTTGACTAATCAATCTACAGTAATCTAATTCCGAAATTAAATCACAAAGGTTGCCATGCAGTAATTTTAGTAGCGTAATCATTTGGTAACGCAATTGTTTGTCAGCTTAAAGGGTTCCATCGATAGTCAACCGTTAAAGATGTTTCTTTGCAATCATTTTCTTTGAACATGACAGGGCCACAGCCAGCAGATATTTTCGGCAGGCACTATGATTTTAAATTGTTGTTGCACCATTTTCGTGAGGCAAAATGATTGCGACTTTGTCGTTGTACTTGTAATCTAAACGTGTTTTTCAAAAAAATTTGGTTGATAGGTAATTGCCCAAGTGTTTCCACACTTGGTTATGGGCTTGGACGGTGGTATACCGAAGAAATGTTCTTTTCAAAAATCCCGAACATATTGTTACATTGAACCAAGTTTATACTTCCTTGAAGTGCTAAATTCCGCCAAGCTGTCAACTGATTCATCTGTCTGTATACTGTACCTGTCAAACTGTAGAAGACAACTATTTTGCTGAACAAAGGTGCAGGTCACATAATATACCCTGAAATACCCTGTCTAACAAATCAGAGCAACAAAGTGGCGATTTTCTTGTTGATTTATTTTTGGCTTAAAACCCCTGATGCTACAACAATCTGGGGTCGTTTCGCTATATTTCACAACTGTGTTGACGGCCTCTTGCCATTTTGCAAACAATCTGAATAAAACTATAAAATCCGTATCTAAAGGTGAATTCGCAGAAAACCTGTAGACAAAACGTTAATTTTGGAACTTCCTACATTTAAGAAAAAAGTGATGGCAACGCTATATAATAATTGGTTATCATTGATTGAGATTCCGTAAGAGTTGTGATAAAAACCACCTTTCAATAGTGTCTGATATATCAATTTTTGGTTAAATGCAGGTTTTCGGATGCAGTGCGCATTATTGAATTAAACGCACCCTTTGAATTAAGGTTTTCGAAAATGGACCAAGGAAAACGAAAATCGAAACCCAACATGCACGAATTAAGTTTGTGCGGTTGAACGCATTTAGTTCATTATTAGAAGATGAACCAAGACCAACACTGGAGCATGAAAGACTGAGAAAAAGATTTGAGGATGACATCAAATCAAACCTTGCTGGATATTTGTCCAAATGTCAAGTAAGATCAATGACACGATACGTCGAAAACACCTGCTTGGTTGTTGAAACTGTTTCACATGTAGATGAATGTTTGCCAGACTGCTTTGTGAAAACACAAGGTAACTCATTGCGTGCGAACTGGTAATACTAATATAAAACTATAAAAAAAACAGCAATTTCAAACGAAAATACCGGTAATAAGAGATTTGTCAGTTTTCATTATTAATTTTGTACGTACGCATGACTTATGTCTGGTGGAAAGCTCGAACAAATCAATATACATTTTAAAGATAAGACTCACTTATTCGAGAAACCAGATTACATGAGAAGTCCGTAAAAAATATTCAAATATCCTGGTTTTGATTACTTCCTATAAAAGTTCATTTGTCAAATACCATGAAACAGTTTTGCTCAACATCTTCTGTGTTTTATTTCAATGTAATGTACAAATGAAAATCCTAAAAAATTAAAATCATTTGAAATGTCAGTCCTCAATAAATAATTTAGTAAGATAATATTTGGTATGTTGCTTTAATCCTTTTTTTAATTCTTGGCAATGACTCATTTCATGATTTTGTTTAATTAAGGTAAGAAACACTCACTGCAACATTGCGTTAGCCCCAACGAAAAAATATACTTGCGGCATCTTTGAAAACATTTGTGCCAAAATTGCAGAATGGAAAACATACAATTTTGAAACTGCATTTAATTTTTTATCTCGAAGGTCGGACCACTAGGCTTTTTCAAAAAAATATAAAATTATGCTTGTAGTTAATGCTGTTCAACTCCAACTGTCTTGATAGTGATGATAAATTGTATGCAGACTCTTGATTCAACAAAAAAGCAATTGGGTTCGGACATGCTACAGTTCACAAAATTAACTTAAAAGTAGAGTTTTTTCCTAATCGGTTTGTTACATTCCTTTATATCTTCGTTGCCTTACCTTCAATTCGCTACACATCACATCATGAATCCTGTTTAAGAGACTGTTTGTTGAAAATCCAGTATTTCTATCTTCCACGTTTTATTAACCTTTTGGGGACGGCTTATAGAACCACTGAATATTTTTTCAGTGACTTTTTAAAACTTTTGTCTACTGTCCATAATAAGACCATAAATAATTATGTTTATTCAAATTTTGATTTATCTCGTATGCATTTTTATGTTCGCATTTTGGGAACCTTGGGATCTACTGCTACTTGAAAATACATAAAACTAACCACGTTTTGGCTTTGCAAAATTTAATGATACATTGCTTGTATTTCTTGAGAGAATCCCTGCCACTACTGTTTTCCGCAAATGTTGACATTTACTGAAAGAACTATGAAACAGGAAAAGGGAGAATTGACGAACTGTCAAACCATCAAAGAAGTTGTGTTTGGAACAAGGAAC